>Ga0193953_1000451_pt1 | contig 22315 bp, 18 predicted proteins | sample BB_4_MG_FD_140325 | JGI IMG/M metagenome (GOLD analysis project Ga0193953, IMG submission 140325) | Microbial mat bacterial communities from the Broadkill River, Lewes, Delaware, United States - BB_4_MG | ecosystem: Environmental > Aquatic > Freshwater > River > Microbial mats | place: USA... | reverse complement strand
TTTGAATTAAAAAAACATCGAGTGGTTTTGCAGCAAAAATATATGCTAAATAGCCAATCCCCATTACAGAATAACCAATAAACATCATTATTTTTTTACTGAATAACTCTTCTTTTATTCTTCCGAATAGAAAATAGAAAACACCTTTTAACAAGGCGTAAATTCCAACTGCTATTCCTGCATCAATCAAATTACCTCCAATTTCCTTAATGAAAATTGCATAAATAGGAGCTAATAAATTAGCTCCTGAATGTATTAAAATAGAGGTTAATAATAAAAGTTTAATGTTTTTATGCACTTCTTATTTTTTAATTCTAAACTTCTGTTGTTTGTAAATTTCTTCCGATAATTACCAAGCTCGTTTTTCTTGCTTCATCCTCTTTCCAAGCTCTATCATAATAATAATCAAAACGCTCTCCTACTCCTTGTAAAACCATACGCATTGGTTTGTTTGGAATATTTACAAACCCTTTTATTCTGTAAATTTCTTCTTGCTGAACTCTTGCTTTCAATTCTTTTACCAATTCTTTGATATCAGAAGTTTCAGCATATTCGACCATAATTGTATTAATATCATCATCGTGGTCGTGATCGTGATGATGTTCGTGGTGATGTTCGTGAATTGAATGACGATTGTCTAAATCATCTTCAGTACTTGCTTCAATTCCCAATAACAATTCATTATCAATTAATCCATTTTGAATAGGAATAATCTTCACATTTGGTCTGGCCTTTTTAATAATTAAGTCTTTAACCTCAGCTAATTTATCAGCTTCCAACAAATCGGTTTTACTTACCAACACTAAATCTGCACAAGACAACTGATCTAAAAACAACTCTTCAATTGGTGTTTCGTGATCTAAAGAATCATCAGCCAATCGTTGTGCTTGAACTTTTTCTCTATTACATAATTCTCCAGTTACCATCCCAACAGCGTCTACAACCGTAATAACCGAGTCAATTGTAATATGTGGTTTTAAATCTGGCCAGTTTACAGCTCTTACCAAAGGTTTTGGCATTGCCAAACCAGAAGTCTCTATAACAATATGGTCAATATCTTCTTTACGCTCAATTAAATCTAACATTGCAGGTAAAAACTCTTCCTGAACCGTACAGCAAATACATCCATTTGCCAATTCAATTAAGTTGCATTCATCATCACCACAACCAGACTTTATAATATCACCATCTATCCCAACTTCCCCAAATTCATTTACCAAAACAGCAATTTTTTTACCGTTGGCATTTTTAATCATATTGTGTACTAAGGTAGTTTTCCCTACACCAAGAAAACCAGTAATAACTGTAATAGGTATTTTTTTCATTTGTTGATTTTTTTATGATTTAATAGTTTTCTTTTTTCTTTTATATAGGAATAAATTCCATTTTTCTTCGGCAACTCCTTGTTTATCCATTTCAGCTCTTGCCATTGTAAAAAACAAGTCCGATAATCTATTTATATACGCTGCAATATAATCGTGTACACTTTCTGGATCTTCACGCATTAACGTTACCATTTTACGCTCTCCTCTTCTAATTTGAGTTCTACAAACGTGACATAATGCCGAAATTTCATTACCTCCAGGTAATAAAAAATAATCTGAAGAAGCACTCATTGCTGCCTCTAATTCATCAATCCATTTTTCACAAAACTTAGCTCCATCTTCCGGTCTCGGATTTTCATTTACCTTTCTTGCATCTGAAGGACGTGCTAAATGCGACATCATATTCATAATGTCCTTTTGGATTCTATGTAAATTCGGTTGCCATTCGTGGGTTGAACCCAGTTTAGCTCTTAACAATCCAATGGTTGAATTTGCTTCATCAATTGTTCCAATACATTCCACTCGTGGTGAATCTTTATACTGTCTGCTTCCTCCAAAAACACCTGTTTGACCTTTATCTCCTTTTCGAGTATAAACTTTCATTTCTTATGATTTTTTAGTTAGATATTACTTTTAATAGTTTTGTTAATAGTGCTTCCTGTCCAAAATAATAATGGATATAGGATGCCAAAACATTTTTATATTGAAATACAATGGTATTTACTTCGCTTTCACGAGCATTAAAAACCTTTGCGATACTTTTTGTTTTTTGATTTTTAATAATTGTTGAATAATGAAATTCGTGCCCCTTCAATTCAAAATCATCAAACTGAATGGTTCGGTAACCTAAATTAAGTTTCATTGCTTGCATTGAAGTTGAAAAATCAAAAACATTGGCCATTTCAAATTCATTTCCTTCTTTATCAATAATAGATTTTCCCAAATACATCATACCTCCACATTCCGCAATAATTTTACCTCCAATTTCAGCATAAGTTTTTATGCTTTTTAACATTGAAGTATTTTCAGAAAGCTGTTTTGTATAAAATTCAGGATAGCCTCCTGGTAAATACACCAAGTCTACATTGGGTAATTTTTCATCTTTTAACGGACTAAAAAAAACTACATTTCCTTGTTCTTTTAAACATTCAATATTTTGAACATAGCTAAAATTAAATCCTTCATCTTCAGCAACAGCAATGCTTATTTTTTTTGAAGTTGAAATAGTTGAAATTTCTTCAGATTTCTTCTTATCTAACAAACAGCAATCCAATAATGAATCTATATCGACTGTTTCTTCCATTGCATTTGCTACTTTTTCAATCACTGAATCATACCCCTGCATTTCTTGAATAGACAAACCTAAATGTCTGGAAGGAATTTCACAATCAGCAATAAATGGAACGTGTCCTAAAGCAGGAATTCCAACATCTTCACAAGCCTCCAATAAAAACTGATAATGACTCTTTGTGTTTACTCTATTAAAAATAACACCAGCAATATTTAAGTCTTTATCAAAATTTTTAAAACCGTATAATAACGGAGCTACAGAATAGGCAACAGATTTAGCATCAACTACCAAAATAATTGGTAAATCCAATACTTTTGCAACCTCAGCCGTACTTCCTTTTGATCTTCTGGCACCATCAAACAAACCCATAACACCTTCAACACAAACTGCTCCTTTATCCTCTGAATATTTAGCATAAGTGTTTAAGATATCCTCAGTATCTGTCATATATAAATCCAGATTCAAACCATTTTTTCCGCAGGCTACTTTATGAAATTTAGGATCGATATAATCTGGTCCAACTTTAAAAGGTTGAGTAGAAACACCTCTGTTTTCCAAAGCACGAAGCAAGCCCAACGTTATGGTAGTTTTTCCTGAATTACTTGTAGGGGCAGCAATTATAAACTGAGGAATTTGTTTAGCCATTTTGTAGAATTAATGGTTCATAATTCGCTCTAATTTTTGTTGCAAATTTCTTTGCAAGATTTAATTTCACTAATCCTTTTTCGGCATCTACAACTGTTAATTGATTTACCGATTTACAATAAGTCTGACAAGCAATAACAGCTTCATCAAAGGCATTTTCAGCATCTGTATTAAATTTACCATCTGTTATAATGATTAATTCATAATTGATATCCTTTGAATTATTGGTCAACGTTTTAATTTTCTTAAAAGCTGGAACAATATTTGTTTTTCCTCCTGTTTTAATGTCTTTCAGTTTCTCCAATAATTCATCAATATCTTTGGATGATTCTTGTACTAAATCCGCATCTCCATTGTACAATGAAATTAATGAGTAAATAGGTTTTAAACCGCTCTCTGATTTTGCGAATTTCTCCACCAATCCTTTAGCATAAGCAACCACTTTTTCTTTTAACATTGATCCACTTGAATCCAATAAAAATATTAAATGAGGTTGTGTTTTACTTTGCTGAAATTTATTTTTTATTTCAAATTTATCAGTCGCTAAATATTGAGAAACAGTTTTTCTATTGTCAATATTTTTCAATTCTGTTGGACTTTCAGTCAATTGATTTTGCTGATAATAACTTTTAGTATTTGCTCCATTTTTTGAACCAGCATTTATACCATTTGAATGCTTTCGTTCGTTGGCAGGGATAATGGATTGAAATGTATGCTCTTGTTGTGAAGAATTAGATGATTCTTCTTCCTTTTGTTCTTGCTGTTGTTGCTCTTGTTCTTCTTGAGAATTATTCTGTTCTTTCGAAAAATCACCATTATTTGAACGATGATTCAATACATACGGAGCAATTTTTTGTAAGTGAAACTCTTCTACTCTTGTATCATTTAAATAAGCCGCATAAGCTCTTGCTGTTTTCAACAATAAAATATCAGCTCTATGCCCTTCTACTTCATTTAACAACCCTAAATTTGCAGCAACTTCGTATAAACTTTCATCAATTTTAATAGATTTAAGATTTTCCTGAGCATTTTTGATTTGGCTAAATATTTTTTCTTGTTTGTCAGCATAAGTCGCTACAAATTCTTGTGGATTGTCATCAAATTGCAATCTGTTCGAAATAATTTGAGTTCTTTCTTCCAAAGAAACAGATGTTTTTATTGCAACACTTAGTCCAAATCTGTCTTTTAATTGAGGACGTAAATCTCCTTCTTCAGGATTCATTGATCCAATTAAACAAAAGCGACTTTCAATAGTTTTTGAAATTCCTTCTCTTTCCAAATGATAAGATCCGGTTGCAGATGCATCTAATAAAACATCCATCAAATAATCATTCAACAGGTTAATTTCATCAATATATAAACATCCTTTGTTAGCCTTTCCCAACAATCCTAATTGTACTTGTTCTTTCTTTTCATTAATCAACTTCTCCAAGTTCACGTGTCCTAAAACTCTATCTTCAGAAACACCAATAGGTAAATTCACAAAAGGAAACGTATCTTCAGCATCAATTAATTGAGCCAAAGAACGTATTAGAGTAGTTTTACCAGTTCCTTTATCTCCAATAGCCAAAACACCACCTAATAAAGGATCAATAATATTCAATATTAAGGCCAGTTTAAAATCGTCCTGACCAACAATTGCAGAAAATGGAAATGTATTTTTTAATGTTTTCATACAGCGAAAATTGTATTATAAATCCAATATGCTCCAATAAAAATTGAAGCCAAACCAGCAACACCGTTCATCCATTTAAAAATGGAAAGATTTTTCTCTATAAAACGACTCATTACTGCAATTAATGAATAACTGTAAACTCCCATTGCAATAATAATCCCTAAACATTCAACAATTAAAACTATAACCGCATCTGAAATTGTTGCAGCACTAATAACTAATGCTGAAGTTAATGCACCACCTGTACCAGCAAGCCCGTGTAGCATACCAACCCAGAAAGATTTATTCATTGGATTCATAGCTATTTCTTCACCAGATTTTCCGTGTAAATGGATTGGATTAGAATCTAAATGATCGTGCTCTTCAATTTCTTTATGCTTGCTAATCATTTCCTTTATTTTATGATTTCTTTTAATGGCTGTTATCCCCAACCAAATCATAATTGGTCCTACTGCGACTTCTGCCCAATATGAAATATCAAATACAAAAAGTTCTAAAGTTGATTTAAACATAAGTGCAATTCCCCCAAAAAGCAATAAGGTTACCGAATGTCCTAAAGCCCATTGTGAAGCTTTTAGTACTGTTAAAAATGAGGTTTTCTTTTTTGTGATGGCATTTTCTGTTGCTAATACAGAAACTGCTGTAACATGGTCAGGTTCAAATGAATGTAAAACACCTGCCATTAATGGTCTAATTAAACTATCTACTGTCATTTTTTTTATATTTTATGTACTCACCGCTTTTACCAATTAAGTACACATCTAGTTCTATTTTGTTCATTATTTTTTTGCTTTGGAAATAACATTTTTCCAATAGCTTTTGATAAAATATTTCATCACTATTAAACGGGAAAATTTCAGTTAATCTCCCAGCCATATTCAACTTTAATATTTTTTCTGATGTTTTTGAATCATAACCACTTTCTTCAGAAACACTAACAACAAATTCTTTATTCCAACTTGAAACACAACTATGTGTATCGGTTCTTCCATAAGCCAATTTTACAGCCTTCCCAAGCATTATTCCTATGGTTGCCTTTTCAATTTTTGAAGTACTTATTTTCTGTAATGTTTCTCCAATCCAATTTCCAAAATGAATAAATGACTGCTCCGTTAAATTTGGAAACAATTGTCTTAAATACTTTTCGCTTCTTGCCCCGGAATTAATAACAACTTCTTTAATTCCATTTGCTACAGCAACATCAATTCCTTGCTCAATACTTGCAATATAGGATGATGATGAATATGGTTTTACAATTCCTGAAGTTCCTAAAATTGATAATCCGTTTAAAATCCCAACACGTTCATTCAAAGTTCGTTTTGCCAATGCTTTTCCATTGGTTACAAAAATTGAAATTACTAAGCCACATTCCATATCAAAGTTGTGCAATAACTTTTGAACCGCACTTGTCATCATTTTTCTTGGAACAGGATTGATAGCAGGTTCACCAACTGATAATTCTAAACCTGTCAATGTAACCGTACCAACACCTTCACCTCCAACAAACTCGATTTCTTTACTTTCAGTCAATTGAATTTCACAACCAACTTCAGCTCCATTTGTAACATCAGGGTCATCTCCAGCATCTTTTATAACACTACATTTAGCCCAATTATTTGTAAATTCATTAGAGTGAATACAAATCTCCAAGATTTTATCAATTGGCAAATGAACGTTGACTTTCGACTGTTTTTTTTGTTCAATAATAGATACCAACGCTGCTTTAACAGCTGCCGTAGCAGAAGTTCCGGTTGTAAAACCATCTCTTAATGGTCCGTCTGGCACTTTACTTAAACCCATTTTATTGAACTGTTGTTTTTAAAATTTCTGATAAATCCGATTTACTATTCACCAATTGAAAAGAAGCTGGTAACTCTGGCTTTTTTATTATTATAATTGGAATATTACATTCTTTTGCAGCATCAATCTTAACAGACAATGCTCCACTACTTCCACTTTCTTTGGTTATAACAACCTCAATATTTTTTTGTTGAAAAAGTTCAACCTCAGCTTCAATTGTTGTATTTGGATAACCCAAAATCAATTGATTTTCAGGAAAATCACTTTTTAAAGCAATATCTATTGATGATTGTCTGTCTAAAATTCTAAAATAGCTCAAGTTATTTTTCCAAAAACCTTCAAACTTTTCAATAGTTTGAACTCCAGTTAATCCCAACAAAAGTTTTCCTTCAAATTTCTCATTCAATAATGTCAGTGCAGCTTCATAATCATTTACATAATGAATTATTGAACTTTGCATTCGCTCAGGGTATTCTCTTTGTAATCTGTAAACTGGAATTTCACATTTTTTAGCAACCGCACTAATTGTTAGATGTAATACTTCTGCAAACGGATGTGATGCGTGAATAATAGTTGTAATTTTCTCTTCTGAAATAAATTGTTCTAAATTTTCTTCAGAAAAAGCTCCAAAACGATATTTTCCAAAATCTCTTAATTCAACTTTTATTTTTGTTTTGGTGGAATAGATATACTTCAATTGAAGTGCTTCTAACACCTCAATTGCTTGTTTACCTTCTGTTGTTCCTCCAAAAACGAGTATCATTTTTTATCTTTTCTAATTTAAAAACTATTCACTTAAAACAAATTTCTTGTTTGTTCTAAAAATGTGTTTCCATTCTGGACTGTATAATTGCGATCTGTTTTTTCTTGCTCCAATTGCCTCTCCAACGATAATTAAAACAGTTCTCGATTTTTTACTATCCTTTACAATTTGTGCTAAATTTTCTAATTTCCCTTGGTAAATTTCTTCGTCTTTCCAAGTCAATCTGTACATCACAGCAACTGGTGTAGTAGCATCATAATGCTCTAACAATTGATTTTGAACTTTTTTAGCAATTCCAACACTTAAAAACAAACACATTGTTGCTTTGTGTTTTGCCATTTCAACTAATTTTTCAGTTTCTGGCAATGGTGTTTTACCTTCACCTCTTGTTAAAATGATTGATTGTACAACTTCTGGAATAGTAAACTCCGATTTTAAAGCTGCTGCAGCTGCACTAAATGATGAAATTCCAGGAACAATAAAGTATTCCATTCCTAATTCATCAAAAATGGTCATTTGCTCTTGGATAGCCCCATAAATTGAAGGATCTCCACATTGTAAACGAACAATTGAATTTCCTTTGATATAATGTTCTTGCATTAAAGCAACTTGCTCTTCTAATGTCATAGATGCAGAATTACGAACAACTGCTCCTTCTTTACACCAGTTAGTCATTTCTTCAGGAATTAAACTCCCTGCATATAAAACACAATCTGCATTTTCTAAGTATTGTTTTCCTTTTACAGTTATTAATTCTTCATCTCCAGGTCCAGCTCCAATAATTGCTATTTGAGCTTTTCTTTCAACCTTTGAATTTAAAGCAACTGCAAAAGTGAATTTTTCATTATTGTCAAGAATAATTTTCTGTTTTTCAACCAATAAACTATCGTTTCCAGATAATAACATTGCTGTAGATTCAGAAACACCATCAACACCAATTTTTTCCTGAACCATTGGGCTCGGATTTGGAACTTTTACAGTTTCAATTTCTTCAGAAGTAAAAGTTTTAAAAGGAATATTATTGTTTTTACTCCAATCTAAGTATGCACTTTGTTCAGCTTTAATATCAATAGATCCAAAGTTTTCAATAGCTGAAAACAACAATCCTTTTTCTGCAAATTTCGCTTTAAAGGTTTCATCAAATAAACTTTCGTCTAAACTTTTTGAACAACCAGAACCAACTGATAAAACTTTAGGGACATAATACAACACAGGAATTGCAGTTGTAATTGCTTTGTAAGTTACTGCTATTAACAATTCAAATTGATTAAAATCAATATCGCTTTCATTATAAAATACAGTTACAAAACTTGGCAAACTCTTCTCTAAAAATTCAGTTCCATTATCTTTTACATCCAACAATAAAGCAGTAGGTTTATTATTTACAAATAAAGCCATTACTTCATTTAAAGTTAAAGCACTTTCTGTTTCCCAGTTAAATTGTTTCCCTAAAGTATCCAAAGCCCAAATTTCTTGCACATCGCTTGATGTAGAAATAATAGCTTTCCCACCCAATAACTGAGCTACTTTATTAGCAAAATCATTTGCTCCTCCAGTATGTCCGCTAATTACGGACTGTACATTTAATCCTAATTCATCAGCACAAATTACGGCTGCATCATTATATTTATCATTTAAAAATGGTGCAATAGTTCTAACACAAATACCAAGAGCGCTAATAAAACATATTCCATCTAATTTCGAGAAATTATCGGCTAAATAATCTGAAACTGAAGAGACCACTGATACATTTTCATTATCAGATTTACGCGTTGTAATTATTAATGATTTTGGAAATTGTTTTTGTAAAACTAAGGCTTGTTCAATCCCTTTATCCGTAATTGCTATGATGCTTATTTTTTTCATTTTATTCTAATTTTTCACTGCTGAGTGAATTGTAATTTTATTATGTTCGTTTACTTGTATATCCATACTATCGATTGAATAATCAAGCGGTGTAAGTTCATTTATAAAAGTTGAACTTGTAGTTTCTTTAACTGCATTGGTAACAAATCTTGTTGAAGGATTTAACTGATTTATTTTATGAATCATTTCTTTCAATCTGTTTCCGTGACCACCTATAAAAACAACATCTGGAGTTGGAAATTTTGACAAGTCCAAATTGAAAAAATCATCGATTACAACTTTAATTCCAGGTGTTGAAAATTGTTCTTTATTTTGCTGAATTATCTCGCCACATTCTTCTCTTTTTTCAAAAGCGAAAATTCCTAAATGTGGAAAATGTTTTTTTGCTTCAATTGCCACAGAGCCAGTACAAGCACCAACATCCCAAAAAATGGCAGCATTTTTTAATTGCAAAGCATTTAAAGTACTTAATCGAATAGGCATTTTAGTAATCATATTCGATCTGTTTGGAAGTGAAACAAATTCTGAATCAGGAATTCCAAAAGATCTATTTTTTGTAAATTTTCGTTCCAAAAGCACACAGTTTAAGTTTTGATGCTTTAAAAACTTACACTCTATTAAATCGTAGGTATTAATTCTTTCATTATCTCCATCCAATTCTTCTCCAACTGTAATTTGATAATTATCAAAACCGTATTTCAACAATCGTTCTGCTATAGCTGCAGGAGTTTTTTTATTATCCGTTAAAATTCCAATTAAAGGTTCTTCCTTGATTAATGCTTGATTTAAAGCAGACCATTCTCTTCCGTGAACAGACACTGCACGTAATAAACTATAATTGGTTCCTGTTTTTTGACACAAGCGTTGAATACTATTGAAATATGGAAAAGCTTGAATTTTTGCTTCTGGAATATAGCGCTTCAAGGTATTTCCAAAACCATAAAAGTATGGATCACCTGAAGCAAAAATCATTATTGGTTTTTTATGTTCTCCATATTTCAGAAGAACAGAATCCATTCGACCTGATATTTCTATCCAAATATGTCGTTTAGGTAAAATTGATTTTACTAATTCATAATGTCTTTTCCCTCCAGAAAAAACCTTAGTAGTTTTTATTAATAACAAAACCTCATCATTAATAACTGGTTTGGAATGATTTCCAATACCAACCAAATAAAATTCGGTATTTTGTGTCTTACTCATTTTTAATAGCGATTGTAAATTAAAACTTCGTCAATGGTCTTTCTTTTTTCCCATTTTAATTTCTCTAATTCAGGGTTTTCATAGAAATAATCTACGTGTCCTAAACATAAATAACCTATCAATTGTCGGTCTTCTGGTGCATTTAAAATAGCTTTCACTTTGTTCGGGTCCAAAATACTTACCCAACCAAGCCCTACTCCTAATGCTCTTGCCATTAACCACATATTTTGTATGGCGCAAACCACACTAAATACTCCGGCCTCTTTCATAGCTGTTTGTCCTAAAACCGGATGATTTTTAGGCTTGTAGAATACTGCAATATTTAAAGCAGATTCTGATATTCCTTCTAATTTTAGTTGGGTATAAGCATCTCCTTTTTTTCCTTCGAATAAATCAGCAGCTTTTTCGTTTTCTTCAAAAAAACTTTGTCTAATTTCATTTCGAATGGCAGCATCTTTTACCACAACAAATTCCCAAGGCTGAGAAAATCCAACAGAAGGAGCATTAACACCTGCAAACAATATTTTTTCAAGATCTCCTTTTGAAATATCTTTATTAATAAATCTGTTTCCTCTAACATCTCTTCTTGAAAGAATGATATTTTCTAATGTTTCTATGTCTTCTGAAGTAAATTTGCTCATTGGGTTTAGTTTATGATTCAAAGTAAGTTGAAGCCTCTTCTAATGTGTAAGCCGCATTTACAATTGCCGCTGCTACATTACTTCCTCCTCTGTTTCCTTCAATAATTACCCAATCGGTATCTTTCACCTGTGATAATTGTTCTTTAGATTCAATTACATTTACAAAACCTACAGGTGCTCCAATAACTCCGGTTGGTTTAAAATCTTTATTTGCTCTAATTTGATCTGTTATTTCCATTAAAGCAGTTGGTGCATTTCCAACAACGTACAATGCATTTGGATGCAACTCAATCGCTTTTCTAATTCCTGCTTGAGAACGTGTAATATTTTCTTTTACTGCTAATTCCTTAACATCTTCATCATTTAAATAGCAATGGATACTTGTTCCAAATTCCTCACTAAAAGCTCTTGTAATTCCAGCTTTCACCATAGTAACATCAGTGATAATTTCACCTCCGTTTTTCAGGTAGTTATGTAAGTTTAAAATTGAATTTTCAGTTGCTTTATAATACTGATGATCATCTAAAACTCCTGTTGTATGAATTATTCGTGTAATTGCCCATTTATCATTATTAGCATAATCTAAATCCTGAATATGGTTTGTAACTATTCTAAAGCTTTCTTGCTGAATTTCTTTTCCTGTATGTGGTTTTCTATTTAAATATCCACGAGGTGTAACTAAATAGTTTTTAAACTGGAATGTTTGAGAATTTCCAATCATAACCAAACTAAACATATCTACATCTTCTGGATTGAATTCTCCAAGCGTAGTAATTTTAATATTTTCTTCTGGACGAGTTACTTGTTTTACAATTGCAACTGGTGTTGAAGCACTTCTTTCTTCTAAAAATATTTTTTGTAATCTTCCTAACTGCCAGTGTCTTTTAATACTTTTCGGGTTGTATAAACTCGTTACAAAATCACCCATTGCAGCAGCTCTAATTCTTTTTTCAATCACATTCCAAGGTGTCATTAAATCTGACAATGAAATGCAACAGAAATCGTGACCAAGTGGAGCTCCTAATTTACTTCCTGAAGCTAAAAATGCTGAAACACCTGGTAAAGTTTCTAATTCAAGATTGTCTAAATCTTGTTTAGCAACCATTTCATAAACAATTGCTGCCATTGAATAAATACTGGCATCACCAGAACCAATTACAACAACATATTTGTCTTCTTTTGCTTTTTCAATTGCCTTTGCTGCACGTGCTTCTTCCTTTCCTAAAGGCATTGAAATTAACTCTGCACCTTCTTTAAAAAACTCTTTTCCAAATTGAAAATAATAATCGTACCCAATAACAACATCGGCAAGTGCTAATGCATTTTTTACTAAGGGTAACATATAATTTTTATCTCCTGGTCCAAGACCCGCTACTGTAATTTTCATTTTCTTATTGTTATTAAAGAGAAATATGGAATGTCTCTTTTGTTGATCTCTTCCAGATTAGAAGATGTAAATTGATTTTTTGTTCCTAATTTTTCAGAATAATTAATAGAGTAATTACCTTTGGAAAGAACATTATTAACTACATCCATTACCGATTTAATTTTCATTAAAACAACAGTATTAAAATGCATTAATGCCTCTTCCAATTCTTCTTCGGTTTGTACCCTTGGTAAAATTACAAGCTTCTCATTTTGCAAACATAAAGGAGCTAAATTTTCTGAAGCAGCTAAAGAATAAGATGTTACTCCAGGTACTAATTGTACATTTAATTTGCTATTATTAATTTTTTCTAACAAATAAGAAAATGAACTGAATGTGCTCACATCACCTTCACTAACAATGGCTATTTTTAATCCATTATTATAATCTTCAACTATTTTATCAAAAGTTAGATCATATAGTTTACTAACCTTTACTCTTTCTAAATCCATTTCCAAATAAAACCCTTCAAATTTGGTTGAATCCAGTTTATAATATTCTAAAATACTTAGTGAATAACTCGATTTTTTTCCATTTGAAAACAAAGAACCTGGATAATATATTTTATCAGCTTCTTGTAATATTTTCAGACCTTTTAATGTAATTAAATCAGGATCTCCAGGTCCTAATGAAACTCCGTATATGATTGATTCTGTATTCATTTATTATTTTTTATTGGGCTATTAAATACCCAAAATATTTTTTATTTTTTTTGAAATGCTCTTTTTATCACCTACTTTTTCATCTTCTTCAAATAAAATTCCTTTCACATTTAAGTGATGACCTATTTGCTCCCGACCTTGTTCTTCTTCAAACCCAACAATTTGCTTGCGATATTTACAAACCTGACAATTCATATTTCCAGTTCCATTAATTGCCTCATCCAATCTTTCATCAAAAGCTTGCAAAATCAATTCATCTTTTCCGAATGGTTTTGTTGAAACATATGAATTTGAAGTTGTTTCATTAAAATCTTCAACAGCCTTATAAATTCGTTCTAATAAAATTCCAGTAAAAAAGAAAAACGGAATCACATAAGTTCTCTTGAAGTTTAATTTTTCAACAAACTCCAATGACTCTTTTACACTTGGATACGCTGTACCACTATAACCAACTGTAGCAAAACCAAACCCCATTCCTTCCCAAAGCATACTGCATAATTTATGTACATCAGAATTTGCATCAGGATCTGTTGTTCCTCTTCCAACTACAATTAAAGCAGTTTCTTTTCTTGGTATTGCAGGTAATTCTTGTTCTTTTTCAAGTAGTATTTTTTTAGATAAATCCAATAAAAAAGTACTTACACCCAAGTGTTTTCCCATTTTAATAGTTAAATCTGGATAATACGATTGAAGCGTATTCATTTCATAAGGAATATCATTTTTTGCGTGTGAACCAGCAAATAAAATAATTGGCAAGGCATATATTTCCTTTACTCCTTTTTGATATAAACGTTCAACTGCGGCTTCATATAAAGGATGGTTAAATTCTAAAAAGCCATAATCTACTTCATAATCGGTATATCTTTTTTTAAGAATCTCAATTAATTCTTTAAAAGCATCAGTACCTGTTTTGGTTCTGCTACCGTGTCCGCACAATAAAATTCCTTTCTTCATAATCTATCTGATTGGTTCTACACCAATTAAAAATACCACTGGCATTGGTAATGGATTTTCTTTTATAGCCAATTCTATTTTTCCTAAAGTTGAACTTAGCAATACTTCATTTTCGCGAGAAACATTGGAAATTGCATTAATTGGAATATCTGGATTTCCAGTAACCTCAATTAACTTTGGAATTAATTTATCTAAACTTTTAAATCCCATATACAAAGCCAAAGAATTTCCGGCTTTTAATAATTCAGCAATTCCTTTTAATTGATCAAATGAATAATCAGCAGTATGTGCAGTACAAATTAATACTGCATTCGATTTTTGACGTTCTGTAATTGGGATATTACAGGTATTTGCTGCAGCCAATGCCGCTGAAACCCCTGGAACGACTTTAAATGGAATAAAATATTTGGTTAAGTATCTTGCTTCCTCTCCCGCTCTTCCATAGATATATGGATCACCCGATTTTATACGAACCACTTTTTTACCTAACTGATAATACATAACCAGCAATTGGTTAATATTATCTTGTCGTTCACCTTGATCCGATTTATCTCCATATTTTCTTCCAACATATATTTTCTCTGCTGAAGTATTTATTTTTAGAATCTCCTGACTAATTAAATTATCGTGTAAAATAATTTCAGCATCTTTTAATAATTCAAATGCTTGAAGTGTCAACAATTTAATATTTCCAGGACCTGCTCCTATTATTGAAATTTGACCTTCGGACTCACTGGCAAAAATTTGTTCTGGATTGTCGAATTTATAAGTAAAATTCAATAACTCTTTAGATTTAGAATTATCAATAATTTTTTTCCCTGATGAAATATTAGAATTATCAAAAACTGGCTGATCTAAAGAAAGTACCTTAGCCGCATTTTTATAATAATCCTCTCTTACGGGATGTTTTGAAGCACAACCATTGATTATTTCACCAAAACAATCTTGCTCAATAATAGTATTGATAAGAGCAATACAATCTTCTCTATGAATTAAATTCACCTGAGATGACGGATTCTTCAAGACTCTTTTTCCAGCTAAAAACTTCCCAGGATGTCTATTTGGACCTATTAATCCTGCAAATCTTAAAATAGTTGCATTATTTCCAAAATAATCTTGTACTACTTTTTCAGCAGCAAGAACAGCAACCCCAGATTCTTTAACTGGAACAGCTTCAACATTTTCAGAAATACTAATCTCACTATTTCCATAAACAGCCGTTGAACTCACAAAAATTACCTTTACATTTTTAGGTGTTTGCTTTACAATCTGCTCGATTTGTTGAGGGTAAATAGTTGTTATATTTTCAATTCTTCTTGGAGGAATATTTATTATTAAGTATTCTGCCTCATTTATAAATGCATTATAATCTCCTATAATTTCATTTGACAAAGCTTCAACTCTACCCACATAAAATGGATGATGCGCTAATTCTTTAGATTTAGCAATTGATGAAGTACTTCCTGAAATTATATTTCCTTTTTGATGTAAGTCTATTGCTAATGATTCTCCTAACCATCCTACACCTAATATTGCAATTTTCTTAGCCATTGACAACCGGTATTAAAGATGAGTTTTCAATGATAAATTCTTCAACTACAATATTAAATTGTGCTGTAATTATCTCTATAAAATATTCTATAATTCTCATTCTACTTTTGTTCACTTGAGATAAAACAAAGAGTTAGAATTGTACCAGGAAAGGTGATTTTCAAACACTTCAACTTTTATCCCGAAAGTTTCGTATATTTTTTATGCATTTTGGCAGGTTTTCTGACTTACTCTACTTTTAACGCCTTCCCATTTAACAATTTAAACAGTGACATAATGTTAAAAGCATTTAGAGCTTACAGCTGCGGGTACAGTTTTCGATTTACACGAAATTCCCTATTTTAATCCCATATTTTCACTAATGAAAATATGGAAACCAAAAGCGCTACAAAAGTAACTTATAATACAATTACATCCTAATTATTACACAGTATAAATTAAATATTTAAACGGCTAATTTTTATTGTAATACAAAAGATTTAATTTGTTTTTGTTTCAAACAAAAAGAGTCTAATTTTTCCTTGTTTTATTCTTTTTCTAATTTTTCTTCTAATAAATTTAACACCTAACCCAGTTGCAGTAATTGAAACAATTGTACCTCCAATCATTAAAAAAATAACCACAATATCCCACAGTAAACAATATAGTCAAAATGAAATATTTAAAAATTAATGATTAAAAAAAAAGGAAAACAGCTTTTTTCATCCATTTTCCTTTTCTAAATATTAAGTATTACAATACAGGTTGATTCTTTGAACGCTAATAAAAAGAGGGTTTAATCAACTTATAGGGGTTAAAATTTATAACCTAAGCTAGCCTTAATATTTCTTCCCATTCCTGAGAAAAATTGATTTCCATAAATAGCATCAGTAAAATATAATTTATCGGTAATATTATTAAGGTTTAAACCTATTCTAACATTATTTAATTGATAATAAACAGTTGCGTCAAATGTAGTATATGATGGCAATTTATAAGTGTTTGAGGAATTCGTGTAATTTTCACCTACATAATTAAATCCGGCACCTAAACCTAATCCTTTTGCAAAGCCCTTACACTTATTATAATTTAACCAAGCATTTGCCATATGTTCAGGTGCAAAATTTAATTTATTACCTTTTTTTACAGCCTGCAAATCTTCACTATCAAAATCTCTAACCTTAGCATCTACATAAGCATATCCTCCTTTTATGCTTAAGTCTTCAAATATTTCATAATAAAAATCTAATTCCACTCCTTTAGAATCCGCTTCGCCAATTTGATGATATTCTTTTACTGTGTTTCTTTCAACAATATTATTTTTTTGCAAATAGAAACCAGATAAGGTAACACTATACTTATTAGCATCTTCTAACTTCACACCAACTTCTAACTGATATCCTTTTTCAGGATCGAATATGTCATCATTAGGAGCAATTCGTCTTGATGGCTTAAAATAATTGGAATAAGATCCAAAAACACTTGTATTTTTAAGTGGCTGATAAACCAACCCTGCACGGTAAGTAAATGCATTTGAAGGAATTTCAGTTTCTACTCCTTTCTCAATAAGATCTCTATTATTATCAATATTATTAGTGTAATAAGTTCCATTGAAAATATCATATCTTACACCTACAAGCATCTTTATTTTATCAGATAAATCCATCCAATTTTGAACGTATAGACCATTTACTGTTTCTTCTTTTACCTGAACTTTTGTATCAACTGCTTCAATATGTCCTTGGTTCAATATTGGGTTTATTACTGAAATTGTAGAAAAAGTACCTTCTCCAATTACATCACCTCTATAAGTTTTACGATCTAAAAAACTTATAGAATGCCCAATTACAGATTTATGTTTTATCGCACCTGTTGCAAACTCATAAGATAAATCTAACTGATTTTGAATTGAATTTGTGGTATGGTTAAAATAAAATGGATATGCTCTTTTTATGAAGTCTTTGGTTTCATTAAATTCTAACAATTCGGTAGATAAATAATTAATATCATCATCAGACCAAGCAAAATGTTCTGTCAATTTTAGATTATCACTAAATTCGTGAACATATTTTAGCTGAAATTCTTTTCTTTTGTGCTTTAAGTAATCTTGAGGATCATTATAACGAGTTTCAGGATCCATACCATCAACAACTTTACTATTTTCATCCATCGGGATACCTGTATCTGTATCATACAAATCATCATTTGCCTGAAATGAAACCTCAATGTTATCTTTATCTGAAGCTTCGTATTTAAAAACAACTGCTCCATTATTCGTTACAACACCAAAATCTCTCCATCCATCGGTTTTAGTTGTTCCAAAATCAACTCTATAAGTTAATTTATCAGTAATTGGACCTCCAATTCCACCTTGCATATTCACCGAATTAAATGAACCGTATGTTACCTTAAATTCTCCATTCTGAATTTTAGAAGGTTTTTTACGCACCAAATTTATTACTCCTCCTAATGCAGAATGCCCTAACAATACACTTGCAGGTCCTTTTAATACTTCTAAACGTTCAATATTGGCTAAATTTGTAGATGGCGCACTTGTAGATAAGTTATGTCGTTCATCTCTAACCCCATCATTTAATAATACAAAATTATTAAACCCTCTAATTCTAAAAGTTTGAAATCCTCCATATCTATTAATTGGTCTTACACCAGTTGCACTTTTAACAGCCTCACCAAGACTTGTAACATTACGTTGTTCTAAAATTTTTGAATCAACGTTATTTGTCGTTGTTGGCGCATCCAAATTTTTGATAGGAATTTTATTTATTGAAACAACTTTTCTTTTCTTCCCATTCACACTCACTTCATCAAGAACTTGAGAACTGGATGCTAATTTAACAGTTGATTTATTTGCCAACTCTGAAAACAACATAGTCCGTGAAACATAACCCATACTTGACATTTTTATTAAATCGTTGTTTTCTCCAGAAATTGTACAATCTCCATATTCATTTGAATTTGTACCTTTTTCATTGTTCAGGTTTAAAACATTTACAAAAGGAACCTCCTTAGAAGTTTTAGCATCTATAATTTTTACAGATACTTTGGTTTGCGCTACAACATACCCGTGTAACACCAATAACATTAAAATTGTGAAAGACTTTTTCATCTTACTCTTTGTTTTATTATCGGAAACAAACAAAAGAGCAAGCATTCTTAATAGGAAAGAACACCTAACACTTTAACTTTTATTCCCGAAAGTTTAGTATATAAATTTTGCATTTTGGCAGGTCTTCTGACTTACTCATCTTTTAGCGCCTTCCCATCAAATTTTGTGACAGTGACTTATGCTAAAAGACTCTTTTTGAGCTTACAGCTGCGGGTACAGTTCTCGATTTACACGAGATTCCCTTTTTAGTTATATTTTCGTAAAAAATATAAACCAAAAGCGGTGCAAATTTACTAAATAAGTAATTTAGAATCTACATTTTTTATGTTATTTCCTAAAAAACTATATCCCAAAATGTTAGCGTTGAATTCATATTAAAAACTAATGGGAAAGGTTAATTTTAAATAACAAAACTATCATTTGTTAAGATAAAATCTACTCGTGAAGTTACATTTTCAAGAGGAAGATAGATAATATTAAACCCATATTTTATATAAACCTCTAATAGCTTTTCTGAAAGTTTAATTTGCTCTTCAAATAATTGTGGTCTTTGAGGATCTTGCTTGTAGATTTCTAACCAAGGAGAAGCAAAAAATACCGTTTTATGATAATATTTATAAAAATTGAAGTTTTTTAGTTCCTCATCTACATTTTTATTGGCGTGTTCCAAATAAGCAATATTATCCACAAGACTTCTATCACTAAAAATACTATCTGGTTCTTTTTGAAGTCTTAATTTAGTTTCCTCAAAAACTAAATGAGTAAAACGTTCAATATCACCCCAAGGCATTCCATTATTTCCTGAATTTTGTTCAGAAATTATAACATCTCTTGAAACCTCTTTTAAACATTTTATCCCTTTTTCTTCTAAGGCATTTATTAAGGTCGATTTTCCAGATCCAGGAGGACCAGAAATAATATATTTCTTAGTTATTTCAGCCATAAAAAAATAAGTACTGAAACAATTACAAATAATATACTGGAAGCAAAATTTATAGTACCAACCTTATTAATTTCTTGATGTTTAATTAGTCTATTATTAGAACCAATATATGGTTTTTCGTAAATTTTCCCACCATAAAAATTAGGTCCTCCAAATTGACAATCTAACACATAAGCAAGCGCTGCTTCAGGATAACCAGCATTTGGACTACTATGTTTTTTACCCTCTCTAAAAACAAAGAATACCCCTTTGACTTTTAATTGAACCAATAAAATTAAAATAGCCGTAATTCTTGATGGAATATAATTCACTACATCATCTAAAATAGCAGCAAACTTACCGAATTGCTCATAGCGTTCATTTCGATAACCAATCATTGAATCCAATGTATTAATCATTTTATAAGCCATAACACCAGGTACTCCAAAACAAACAAAATAAAACAATGGAGCTATAATACCATCACTCAAATTTTCTGACATTGTTTCTAAAGTTGCAATTCTTATTTGTTGTTCATTTAATTCTGAAGTATCTCTACCTACAATCCAAGACAATCGTTTTCTTCCAGCTTCTAAACCTTCATTTTTTAAAACATCAAAAACTGCTTTACCCTCTTTTACCAAAGTTTTATTTGCTAAACAATAAAACAACATTAAAACAGAAAACCCAATTTCAACAATATAATAATCGTTTAATTGAAAATATTTTATAATGAAATATGGTATTAGAATGGAACCTCCAACTAAAGCAATAGTGAGCAGCATTCCCTTCAAGAAACGAAGTTTTCCGCTATTTAAAATTTGCTCTCCTTTACCTATTAAATTTCCATAACCAACAATTAAATGCGGCAACCATTTTGGATCACCAAAAACAAGGTCTAATAAAAATGCACTAATTAATATGTAAACAAACATTAGCTCCACTCTTTTAAGGCTTTAATAAGTTCTGAATTTGCTTCAGGAGATTGAACGGCTAAACGTATACATTCACCTTTCAATCCAGTAAAATTTGTGGCATCTCGCACTAAAATTTGATGATTTTCTATTAAGTATTTTTTTAATTCTGAAGCCTTTCCTTTTTGAAGTTCAACTAAAAAATAGGTTGTATATCCCTTAATTACATTTAAATAATCGATGCTATTTATTTGCAATTTAAAAACTGATGTTTCTTGTATTAATTCGTCAATATCAAAAGTCAACTCCTTATAATTATTAAAAATAAATTCACCGGATGCAATAGCCAAACTATTTACACTCCAGGGCATTTTTAATTTTAATAAATTTTTGATGAAATTTCCATTTGAAATTACATAACCCAATCTTAAACCAGGCATCGCAAAAGTTTTAGTTAAAGAACGAACTATTGAAATATTTGAATATTGATTTATTAAAGGCAATACAGAATTTATTGCATTTGTAAACTCATAATAAGCTTCATCGATAATAAAATGTGCTTTTGGGTACGTTTTTAGTAAATTTTCAACCTCTTCTATGTTCAAAATCTTTCCATCGGGGTTATTTGGGTTGCAAATAAAAACCACGTTATCTTCATAATTAGTATTGAAAATATCTTCTCTTGAAATAAAACGATGACCGACCTTATTAATTTTACAAGCATCTTCATATTCTGCAAAAGTAGGACTTACAATAATGGCTTTTTTATCCTGAAAATATTGTGCAATTAAATAGAATGATTCCGTCGCACCATTTGAAAACAAAAACTGATTTTTATTTAACTTGAAATATTTTGCTGCTAAAACATTCAATTCTTCGGCTGCAGGTGAAGGATAATTCTGGATTTGAACGACCTTGTTTTCCAACTCTTTTAAAAGGAGTGGAGAACACCCTTTGTAATATACGTTTGAACTGAAATTGTGTTTTATTTCACAATCAAACTGATGCAAATCATCACCGTGCCCATTAATCATTCTACTATCGTTGTTTGTGAGTACATTTTTTCAATATCAAGACAATCTCTTAATAAATCTGCCAATTTATTGAAATTTTCATCTTTAAATTCTTCGTAGCTTTTCACTTCATTTTTGGACACACTTCCTAATAAATCATCTATCACTACCTGATTATCAAAAATTCCGTGCATATAAGATCCCCAGCAATTATCATTCAATAAATAACCTTCTTTAATATCGTTTATTTGAAGTAATGGCGATGGTTTGTCTGTTATTGAAGTTCCCATATGAATTTCATAACCACTACATTTCCCTTCCAAGTTTTTAAACTTAAATTCTCGTTGAATTGTAGTTTTTTCTTTTGTTAGGGTTGTTTTTATAGGAATAATTCCCAATCCTGGAATAGTATTAGAATCGCTTTCAACACCAAAAGGATCACTTACCTCTTCACCCATCATTTGGTAACCTCCACAAATTCCTATCACTTTTTTATTTGCATCAAATGCTCTTAAAACAGATTTTGCAATTCCATTATACGTAAAAATTGTAAGTCGG
>Ga0193953_1000450_pt1 | contig 22506 bp, 19 predicted proteins | sample BB_4_MG_FD_140325 | JGI IMG/M metagenome (GOLD analysis project Ga0193953, IMG submission 140325) | Microbial mat bacterial communities from the Broadkill River, Lewes, Delaware, United States - BB_4_MG | ecosystem: Environmental > Aquatic > Freshwater > River > Microbial mats | place: USA... | reverse complement strand
CAATACCATTAAAAGTTTTAATCAAAATGTATCGGGTGGCTCCATCGAAGAGATGGGGCAGAAATACATCATTAAAGGTGTGAGTGCCTTAACGGTTCTGAGTGATGTGGAAAATCTGGTGGTGAAGGTAACATCGGCAGGCTCAACAACTACATCCGGCACCACAACAACTGATGGAAATACTCCTGCCTCCTCACAATCGCCCATTCTGCTTAAAGACATTGCACAGGTGAAGTTGCAGAATCGCGAACCGGAAACCATTGTGCGCCTTAATGGCGAACGGTGTTTGGGTATTTCCATTTATAAAGAGACAAAATTCAATACCGTTTCGGCTGTGGAACAGCTTGAAAAGGCTTTCGTGGCCATTCAGAAGCGCCTACCGGGCTATGAACTGAAAGTGATCAGTAATCAGGGGACTTTTATTCAGAGCGCCATTGGTGAGGTGGAGGAAAGTGCCTTGATCGGTATCATATTTGCGGTGTTTGTACTCTTTTTATTCCTGCGACGCTTTGGTGTCACACTCATTGTGAGTTTGGCTATTCCGGTATCCATTGTGGCTACTTTTAACCTGATGTATTTCAATGGGCTCACTTTAAATATCATGACCTTGGGTGGTTTGGCCTTAGGAGCAGGTATGTTAGTGGATAATGCCATTGTAGTGGTGGAGAACATTTTTCGGAAGATGGAGGAAGGCTTATCGCTTAAGGATGCCGCCATTGAAGGAACGGCTGGTGTGAGTGGGGCCTTAACCGCTTCTACTTTAACCACCATTGTGGTGTTTTTACCCATTGTTTATCTCCATGGGGCATCGGGTGAGTTGTTTAAGGATCAGGCCTGGACGGTGGCTTTTTCCCTGGTGTCATCCCTGGTGGTGGCTTTATTAGTGATTCCTGTGTTAAGTACGCTGTTTTTTAAGGAGAAGCGCGAAGCTAAAAAGAGACAACATTCAACAGAAAAAGGATTTGGCTGGTATGGACGGTTTCTTGAAACAGTATTGAAAAGGCGTTTGGTGGTAATTGGTGGTGCCATCCTGCTGGTTGCATTAACGGGTTTATTAATTCCCATAGTAGGAAGTGAATTCATGCCTGAGACACAGTCCAATGAAATCACCATTGAAACGGTGTTGCCAGCCGGGACAGCCATTACACGAACCGATGCTACCCTCAATCAAATGGAACAGATGGTGATGGCTTCCTTCGGGGAGAGTCTGCAATGGGTTTATTCGCATGCCGGGCCCGAGTCGGGTGTGGAGTCATCGGCTCAAACAGAGCAAGGTGAGAATACAGGCTTCTTAAAGTTGGCGCTTCAGGATGAGGTGAATATCTCCTTTACCGATCTGGTTACCACCTTGAATCAATTGTTCGATGGGATACCCGGATTAGAAGTGCGTTACCTGCAAGATCAATCCGCTTTACAAACACTCCTGGGAACCGATGAAGCGCCCCTGGTGGTGGAGATCGAAGATGAAAGCAGGGATAACCTGGAGGTGGCTTCACAACTAATCGCAGAAGCTCTGCGAAACCATGAAGGGGCTTATAATATTAAGAGTTCTTTTGAAGACGGTGCGCCTGAAGTGAATGTGGAGATTGACCGGATCAGAGCCGGGATATTCAACCTGGATGTGTCTACTATCATGAATAGTTTATCAGATTATCTTTCTGCCAAAGAAGGTGGTCGCATGGAGATGAAAGGTGAACTCACCGATATTAAATTGGAAATGCCCGATGTGCGCTTGAGCGAATTGAAAGATCTGAAATTGAAAAGTGGCGATAAGGATGTATTGCTCTCCGAAGTGGCGACCATTCAGATTGGCCGTGCGCCGCGTGAAGTGATCCGTAACAATCAAAAGCGGGTGGCGCGCATTTCAGGTATGGTCACTGATGAGGTGCCCTTTGATCACCTGGTACGCCAGCTGGAACAAGTTATTTCGGAATTGGATATGCCAGCCGGCACGCAAGTAAAAGTACTGGGTGAAGAGCAGAAACGGAAAGAGGCCTTTGGTAGCTTGCAATTTGCGCTCATACTATCCATCGTGTTGGTGTTTATGGTGATGGCATCTCAGTTTGAGTCCCTCATTCATCCTTTTACCATCTTGTTGACCATTCCATTGGCGGGCGTAGGTGCGGTTTGGGCATTTTTTATCCTGGGACATACTTTTAATATCATGGCTTACATTGGTATTGTGATGCTGGGCGGTATTGCGGTGAACGATTCCATCATCCTGGTGGATGCCATCAACCAATATAAACGTTCGGGAATGGCATTGTTTGAAGCCATTGTGGCTGCGGGTCAGCAACGTATTCGACCCATCCTGATGACGAGTATCACGACAATATTAGCACTGCTGCCTTTGACTTTCGGATTCGGAGATAGTGCCGCATTGCGTGCGCCTATGGCCATTGCGGTGATTGGCGGATTGATCACTTCTACTTTGTTAACGCTGGTAGTGATTCCTTGTGTGTATTATGTATTTGATCAAGCCGTATCTCGCCTTAAAGCGTGATTTAGTAGTGGGTGAGACCTTAAGGTTTTCAAAACCTTAAGGTCTGAAATTAAAGAAGATTTATATGAAAACAATAATACACAGGAAGGTGCTGATCAGTATGATCTTCGTGGCAATGACCATGCTGGGCATCATCTCATATAGACAACTCTCTTTTGAGTTGTTGCCCAATACAGAGTATCCGGTGCTGTTGGTGCAGGTGATAGCCACATCTGACCTGGATCCCAAACACATGGAGCAGGAAGGGGTGATTCCCATCGAAGGCGCCGTCAGTACATTGGAAGGGATCGAAAAAATTGAAAGTCGTGTGAATCCGGGCCGGGCAGTTGTTGTTATCTATCTCACGCGGGATGTAGATGTGAAATATGCTTACTTAAAGCTGGTTGAAAAGATAGAAGGCTCCGCTGATTTGTTGCCGGAGACCATGCGTGCCCAGGTGATAAAGATAGATACGGAGCAATTGAATACCCAGTTCATGCAAGTGCAGGTGAGGGGCGAAGGTGGTGTGGATCGGGTGCGTAACATGGTAGAGCAGGATATCAAAAGCAAGTTGGAGAGTGTAGATGGTATATCGGCTGTGGAAGTATCTGGTGGACGGCAGAAGTCGGTGGAGATTACCATTAATGACGATGTATTGGAGAGCTATGGTTTGACCATGGGTAATATCCGCCAGATGATAACCGGCGGACAGAAGGAAAAGGTATTTGCCGGTGAGGTAGTGGATGGATCAACCAGTTATTACGTTACGGTTGAGGCTGATTATACGCACATCAATGACATACGTAACATTGTGGTGAAGGCGGAAGGACCTGTGTTGCTCAAAGATGTGGCAGCGATCCATTTTGGCGTGAAGGAGGATGATTCCTATAGCCGGGTGAATGGCATGGATGCTGTAACGCTCTCTATTTCTAAAGATGCTCAGGTCAATCTGATTGATTTATCCGAAAAGACCATTGCACGCATAGATGAGGTTAATAAAGAATACAAGGATAAAGGAGTAGAGTTGGTCATCGAGTCCAATACGGCGGAAACCATGGAGTCCAACCTGGATCAGATTATCCAGCTGGCTTTCATAGGTGGTATTCTTGCCTTGTTTGTTTTATGGATATTTCTCAAAAATATTCCGCTGGTAGGCATGGTGATGGTATCGGTACCCCTTTCAGTGTATGGAGCCTTTAACTTCTTTTATGCAGGTGATATCTCTATTAATGTATTGACCTTAGTTGGGTTGGCTTTGGCCATTGGTATGCTGCTGGACAACAGTGTGGTGGTGATGGAAAATATCTACCGGGTGGCCTCCCGGGGAAACTATTCAAAAGAGGATAGTGTGGCACGGGGCACCAAAGAAGTGTGGCGCTCAGTATTGGCAGCTACTTTTACCACGGTGTCGGTGTTTCTGCCCTTTATTTTTTCTGAAAATATTGTGTTCAAGGAGGTGGCTCGCCACATCAGTGTATCCATTGTCAGTACCTTGATGGTTTCCTTACTGGTGGCACTAATCCTCATTCCCATGCTGACACACCTGTTTTTATCGGGTATTGTGAAGTATAAGATTCAGGCATTGGAAAAGTTGTCCTTGCACAACCGTTTGGTGCAGTATTATATTTTGCTCTTAAAAGCCACATTGCGAAAGCCGGCGGTCACGATTCTGACAGTGCTAACCCTGTTTTTTGTGGTTTTATTGGTGAGTATTGGTTTGAGCTTTACCCAGTCGCAGGAAGCAGAGATCCCGGAATTTCTGGTAAGTGTGGAGATGCCGTCAGGGGCGCTGCTCCATAATACGGATTTGTTGGTACGTGAATTAGAAAATCGCCTGGCCGACCTGGAAGAGAAGGAAGATGTGATCAGTCAGGTGTATGAAGACCAGGCGAGTTTGACCATTAAGCTGAAAGAGGAGTACAAGAAAGTTGATGGTCGCACCATTCCGGAGATCAAACAGGATATACAGGAACGCATTGATGAAGTGGAAGGCGGTGATATTAGTTTATCGCAAGGTGGAGCCAGTGATATGGGTGGCGGAAGAGGTTTTGGAAGTAATCCCGGAATGGGGATGGGTATGATGATGGGGTTGGGACAGCAGGAAGAGCAGGTGATTATTAAGGGGGAGGACTATGATCAAATGCTGTTGGTGGCCAATGATATCAAATATTATTTGGAGAATAACCTGGATAATATTCAGCGGGTTCGGGTGTCATCTGCTATGCCACGACCGGAAGTGCACATGGACATGGATCCTTATTTGATGGGCTTATACAATATTTCACCCAATAATGTGGTGGGTGAGCTCTTTACCTTTCGACCCGAGGTGTCATCTGGTGGTCAATTAAAAATTGAAAACGAGACTTATGATATCATCCTTAAAAGTGAGGTGAGTGATGTACAGGAAACATCATCGGCTAAAACGATGGAAGATCTTCAAAAGCTCAATGTGACCAATGCTAATAATAACCTGTTCCCATTACGTGATTTTTCGGAGATCAATTATGCATCCGGGCGTTCCGAGATTCAACGGGTCAACCAGGAGAAGCAAATCGAAGTGACCTATAGCTTCTCTGATGAGGTGACAGACTCCAAAACATTATTAGACGATGCACGTGCCGAGGTGGATGAGTTGGTGGCTTCGGTGCCGGTGCCAACGACGGTATCTTTAAAGGTGGTGCATGAAGAAGATATTTATGCAGAGTTTAAGTTTTTGGGGTTAGTCGCCTTGATATTGGTTTTTATGATTTTGGCTTCCGTTTTTGAATCTTTGACAGCACCGGTGGTGATGTTATTCTCTGTTCCGTTGGCGGCTATTGGTTCTTTATTGGCCTTGGTATTATCGGGTAATTCACTGCTCAATATCAACACCATCATTGGTTTTCTGATATTATTGGGTGTGGTGGTGAACAACGGTATTTTGTTGATCGATTATTCCCGACAATTAAGACGCGAAGGTTACAATGCGGCGCGTGCGCTGATGACGGCTGGTATCTCCAGGATACGCCCCATCAGCATCACAGCGATTACCACCATCATTGCCATGTTACCATTGGCCATGGGGAAATCGGAATATGTAGGAATCCTTGGTGCACCCTTTGCTATTACAGTGATTGGCGGATTAAGCTTTAGTACCTTACTGACATTGGTTTTTATGCCCACTTTTGCTTTTGGTCTGGAGCAAGCATTGGATTGGATCCGTTCCCTGCCCCTTTGGTTGCGGATGTCTATATTCTTTTTGTGGGCCTCCTCAGCTATATTGGTTTATTTTTATTCAGATGCCGGGTTTGCCTGGAAGCTGCTTTATTGGGTGTTGATATTGGCAGGCGTGCCGGCAGTGGTTTATTTTATGCGATCATCGCTGCGGATGGCTAAAAGCGAACTCATCACGCAAGATGAATCCGTTTCCATTACCATTCGCAACCTGGTGAAAGTATACGATCGCGATGGACGCTTTGTACGTGAATGGAAAGCCCGGGAAAGCAAACAAGAAGAGCTGAAAGCAGAGAAGCGAATCACTGGTAGTGATATTTTGAAGGATCTGGTGTGGCAAGTGCCGTTCATAGGGTTTGCTTGTTATTTCACCTGGTGGTATCTGGAAAGTGCTTTGTGGGGCTTGGTTTTTACGATTTTCAACTATTTCGTGTTTCTATCACTGTATAATAATTGGGCTTTACTTTGGCGAAATAATGCGGAGAATCCCTATTTTATTACGCCTAAACGCGATCGCTTCATCTTGCTATTGTTAAGATGGGGCTATCCCGCCTTTGCAGTAGTGACGTTTATTTTAACCTGGCAATCTCTTACCGGTGCAATCATTTTGGGTGTCACCTGGTATCTGTTGTTGGCTTTATATGCAGCCGGCACGAAACTGCGCAGTAATCAGCTTAATATTGAACGTATCACAGGGCGTTTTGCCGGCATGCGGCGATCTTTTTATCGGCTGGTGCGCCTGATTCCATTTGTGGGAAAACAGAAACAACCTTTCAAAGCACTAAAGGGCGTATCACTGGATATTAAGACCGGGATGATTGGTTTATTGGGCCCCAATGGAGCCGGTAAAACCACATTGATGCGTATCATTTGTGGCATTCTGGATCAGAGCTATGGAAAAGTGTATATCAATGGCTTTGATACCGCTGAGAAACGGGAAGAACTCCAGGGGCTTATCGGTTATTTACCGCAAGAGTTTGGAACTTATGAAAATATGACAGCTTGGGAGTTTCTCGATTACCAAGCCATCATTCGAAGCATTACCGATGAAAAAATACGGGAGGAGCGCTTGCAGTATGTATTGAAAGCCGTTCACATGTGGGAGCGGAAGGATAATAAGATAGGCTCTTTTTCTGGTGGGATGAAGCAACGCATTGGTATTGCCATGATATTATTGCACCTGCCTAAGATATTGGTAGTGGATGAGCCAACAGCTGGTTTGGATCCGCGCGAACGCATCCGCTTTCGAAATTTATTGGTGGAACTGAGTCGTGAGCGCGTGGTTTTATTCTCGACGCATATCATTGAAGATATTTCCAGTTCCTGTAATCAGGTAGCAGTGCTCAATAAAGGGGATTTGAAGTATTGGGGGGTACCCGGTGAGATGGTGAACATTGCAGCAGGAAAGGTGTGGCAATTCGATGTGCCGGCATCTGATTTTGAAACCGTCAATCAGCAATTGGTGGTGGTGCATCACATGCGTGATGGCGAACAGGTCAGGGTCAGGTGTCTTTCGGATGAAAAACCGATGGCAGATGCGGAGCAGGTGAGTGCTGTGCTTGAAGATGCTTACATCTGTTTATTGAAGAACAGTAAAATGAAAAAACATGAATAAGGTAAAATCCATTTCATTATCCATTCCCTGGCGGACCTTTGGTAGTCTGATTCGCTATAATCTAAAAGTGGTTTTTGGCAATAAGTTTGTCTATTTTTTAGGAGCGTCTCTCATCTTTTATCTGTTAATTACTTCCATTAACTTCTTTTCGAAAAATAGTATTGCGACTGTGGAAGGGGTATATTATCAGTTGATGTTTCCGGCATTTCTGTTAATTTTCTTTCCAACAACCTATGGCATACAAAATGATGAAGACGCTCGCATTCTTGAGATTTTATTCGGTATTCCCAATTACCGCTATAAGGTGTGGTTGGTGCGGATAGTTATGACCTTGTTCATGGTGTTTTGGTTTATTTTTCTGATGGCCAACTTAAGTAGTGTCATATTAACCAATGTACCCACCTGGCAAATAACGCTTCGTTTAATGGTGCCGGTAACCTTATTTGGTATGTTGGGATTTTGCTTTAGTACGGTGGTGAAAAATGGCAATGGATCAGCGGTTATTGTGGTGATTATCGGTCTTGTCGTATGGATATTATCTGATTTTATTTCAGAAAGTTCCTGGAATATCTTTTTGAATCCATTTGATTTGCCTGGTAATATGAGTGAGAATGTATGGGCCACTGTAGTGGGCAAACACCAACGCACCTGGTTAATTGTATCTGTTGTAGCTGGTTTGTGGGGGTTGCTTAATCTGCAACAAAGAGAGAAATTCATTAAATAAAAAAAGCGCCTTCAGGCGCTTTTTTTTATGGTTCAATATGAATGTTAGTTTATGCTTCCGAATGGGGGTGTCCCTCAATAATTTCGCGGGCCATATCCAAAATGGTGGTATCATCCAGTTCGACGATACCGCCGTCTGGTCCTTGTTCCAGATGGATTCCGACACTTTTACCCCGATCGTAGTTGGCCCCGCCAAAGTAATTTCTTACTGTTTCTACGTCGAGGTTCAACTCTTCTGCAATCGTCTGAATGCTGCCATCAGGAAGACTATCCTTAATCTTCCTTAGCTGATTGAAAGTAATGGTTGTTGTACTCATATCGAAAAGTTTAATGGTTACACTTATGTGCGTACTAAAAGTAGGAAATTATTTTAATAATTAAAACTGATTTAATGTTTATGTTGGATTGCTTAACTAAATTTAATATTGAGGAAACCAGTAATTTGTTGGGATATAGAGGGTAATTTTATTTTCAGGGGTTTCTTTTAATTTTTGTTCAGCAAATCGACCAATCTGTCCAAAATGTTGATTTTTTTTTAATGCCTTGAAAACAGGCGAAGTGGTTGTTTTTAGCCTTGTTCAGGGCCCATTTTACACGAAAAGATCAATAAAGCATTAAAAAATGATAAATATTGTTGACCGAATCAAATTGGTGCACACAGAATAATTTTATCTTTGTGCCAAAATTTGAGAGGTGATTAAGATAAATAGAAACGAAAAGTTAACCTTGAAGGAGGTTAATGCGGTTCTACACGGAAAGAATATTGAAGTAGATCAGGAGTCATTAGAGTACGCTAACCGGGTGCATCAGTTTTTGGTGGATTTCTCTAAAGATAAAGTGATTTATGGTATCAATACTGGCTTGGGACCCATGGCGCAATATAAAGTGGCTGACGGGAAGCAGGTAGAACTACAATATAACTTAATTCGTAGCCATTCAGCAGGTTGTGGCGCATCCTTATCGGATGATTTTGTAAAAGCGGCCATGTTAAGTCGTTTAAAGTCTGTTTCGCAAGGTGTTTCAGGTATTCATACATCAGCCTTAGAATTGCTGACGAAGCTGATAAATCACAATGTTTTTTTTAATATTTCGGAGTATGGAGGTGTGGGGGCCAGTGGTGATTTGGTGCAACTGTCTCATTTGGCACTAACCTTAATAGGCGAAGGTTATGTGAGTTATGAAGGAAAGAAACAGAAAACAGCTGATGTTTTTGAACAGTTGGGGTTCGATCCGATTACCGTTGTATTGCGAGAAGGACTGTCATTGATCAATGGCACATCTGTTATGACAGGTATTGGACTTGTTAACCTGATTCGTACTAAGCGCCTCTTTGGATGGATGCTCACCGCCGGAGCACTCATCAATGAAGTGGTGGAATCCTTTGATGATCACTTCTCCAATGAATTGAATCAGGTAAAACATCATGCCGGGCAGCAGTTTGTGGCTGGCCAGATGCAGGATATCTTAAAAGATTCAGAGTTAATTGGCCATCGTGCTAATTATTTCTATAATGGCAATGTGGAGGAGAAGATATTCCGGAAAAAAGTGCAGGAATATTATTCACTGCGTTGTTTACCGCAGATTTTAGGCCCCATCTATGATACCATTGAAGGCGCTGAAGAAGTGATTGTTGGTGAGTTGAATTCAGTGAGTGATAATCCGGTGATCGACATGGAAAAACAAACGGTTTTTCATGGCGGTAATTTTCATGGTGATTATGTGTCATTGGAGATGGATAAGCTGAAGTTAGCAGTTACCCGACTTTCCATGTTGGCTGAACGTCATATCAACTATTTGTTTAATGCCCGGTTGAACGAAATTCTACCACCCTTTGTTAACCTTGGGGTATTAGGATTAAATCTGGGCATGCAAGGGATGCAGTTTACGGCCACTTCCACTGCAGCTGAGAATCAAACCTTATCCAATTCCATGTATGTACACAGTATTCCGACGAATAACGACAATCAGGATATTGTGAGTATGGGAACGAATTCGGCTTTAATGACGGCACGGGTGATTGAAAATGCCAACCAGGTGCTGGCCATTGAGCTTATTGCATTGGCTCAGGCGGTCGATCATCTGAAGATTGAAGATAAATTAGCTGGTCAAACCAAAGCGATGTATCAGCAAATAAGAAGCGTGGTGCCGGTATTTACTGAGGATGACGCACGCTATGAAGATATAGAAAAAGTGGTGGCATACATTCGTGAAAAGGAGTGTTTGACATTTTAATAGATAGATTTGAAGACTTAGGCACCTTGCTGCCATCACATTTGAAAGAGAATAAATGAGATACGCATTAGTTACAGGAGCATCACGGGGAATAGGTAAATCAGCAGCGATAAAATTAGCTGAAGATGGATATTATGTGTTAATCAATTACCGTTCGAATCATGAAGAAGCCGAAGCTACATTGAAGGAGATTCAAAGTAAAGGTGGCGATGGTGAGTTAATGCCTTTTGATGTTTCCAGTCATGAGCAAGTTGAAACAGCCATTTCCGAGTGGCAGGAGAAACATCCCGATGAATACATTGAAACGTTGGTGAATAATGCGGGCATCACCGATGATGGCTTAATGATTTTTATGTCGGTGGAGCAATGGCAAAAAGTAATCTCCACCAATCTGGACAGTTTCTTTTATGTGACACGCCAGGTATTGCAGGATATGTTGGTGCGTAAAAATGGACGTGTCATTAATGTGGTGTCGTTATCCGGTCAGAAAGGGCATCCGGGGCAAGTGAATTACTCGGCTGCTAAAGCTGGTGTGATTGCTGCTTCTAAATCACTGGCCATGGAGATTGGCAAAAAGAAGGTGACCGTGAATTGTGTGGCACCTGGCTTTATCCACTCCGATATGACCGAAGGATTGGATGAATCTCAATTAAAGAAATTGGTGCCGCTTAATCGTTTTGGAAAAGCCGATGAGGTGGCTGAGGTGATCCGTTTTCTGGCATCGGAAAAATCAGCCTACATCACAGGAGAAGTGATTTCTGTGAATGGCGGCATGCATAGCTAATAAAAGAATAATCTATACCCATGAAACGAGTCCTGAGAATGAGTCCTGTAGCGAAAGGTGATCAACTTAGGCGGGTTCCATCTGACGGATGGAAATAAAATTAAAGAGATGAATAGAGTTGTTATTACCGGGATGGGCGTTTATTCCACCATCGGAAAAAACATTGACGCAGTAAAAGAATCCCTTTATGTGGGGCGATCAGGTATTGGTATTGATCCGCGCCGGAAAGAATTTGGTTTTCGATCGGCCTTAACAGGTATCATCGAACGGCCAAACCTGAAAGGTGTCCTGTCACGCAGAGCGCGTATTGGCCTGGCTGAGCAAGGTGAGTACAGTTATGTAGCCACCATGGAAGCATTGCAAAATGCCGGGATTGACATGGATTTCTTAGCCGCCAATGAAGTTGGTATCCTGTATGGAAATGACAGCTCTTCTATTCCGGTGATTAATGCCATTGATCTGGTGCGTGAGAAAAAGGATACAACCCTTGTGGGGTCGGGTTCTATTTTTCAATCCATGAACTCAACGATCACCATGAACCTGTCAGTTATTCTGAAACTGAGAGGAATTAATTTTACGGTCAGCGGGGCGTGTGCCAGTAGTTCCCACGCTATCGGAATGGGCTATTTATTGATCAAACAAGGATTACAAGATATTATCATTTGTGGGGGCGGCCAGGAAGTGAATGCCGAGTCCATGGGGAGTTTTGACGGTTTGAGTGCCTTCTCGATACGTGAAGATGATCCTACCAAAGCATCACGTCCCTTTGATAAGGATCGGGATGGATTGGTGCCCAGTGGAGGAGCCGCTTCTGTCATCATCGAAAGTTATGAATCGGCCAAGCGAAGAGGGGCCACTATTCTGGCAGAGATACGCGGCTATGGATTTTCATCCAACGGCGATCACATCTCGGTACCTAATGTGGAAGGACCCACCCGGTCATTGGAGCGATGCTTGAAAGATGCCGACATGGCAGCTAATGAAATAGATTACATCAATGCACATGCAACGTCTACGCCGGTAGGTGATTTGAACGAAGCCAAAGCGCTGCATAATATTTTCGGGGATCACAAACCATGGATATCATCCACCAAGTCAATGACTGGTCATGAAATGTGGATGGGAGGTGCCAGTGAGGTGATTTATTCCACCTTAATGATGCAGAATGGGTTTATCGCGCCGAATATTAATTTTGACAATCCCGATGAGGATTCAGCTAAATTGCGCATCGCCGATGTTCGCAAGGAAGCGCATATTGATACATTCCTGTCCAACTCCTTTGGGTTTGGCGGAACCAATTCATCGTTGATCGTATCGCGTTTTAAATAAGCTGGGGTAGGCAAAACGTTGATGCAGAAAAGGTTTTTTGAGAAGAAATAAAAAAAAGAATAGAACATGAAAGCGGAAGTAATTGAGAAGGTGAATGAATTTTTGGTGGATGAATTCGAAATTGATGAAAACAAGTTAACACCAGATGCGCATTTGATTGATGATTTAGGTATTGAAAGCCTGGATTTTGTAGATATCGTGGTGATTATCGAGAAAGATTTCGGGTTCAAAGTAAAACGCGAAGAGATGGCAGGTGTTCGTACCCTGAATGATTTGTACCAATACATCGACGAACGGACGAATTAGAGATCTAAAACTTAATCTGGGCGGGTCAGAAGAGTGCCGAAGGAGTAATAAGTATTGAGATGTAAGTATCAATATTTTTCAGTGACCTGGAAAGTGTTAATTTGCAAAAAAAACGGTTCAATATTATTAGTAAGAGTGCACTGTTATTGAATACTGGTAGATTATGAAAGAGTCTTGTGTCTTGATACTAAAATCTAATAATCTGTTGTAATTAGGGTATATGTCAAAATGGTCGGGAAAAACCAGGGGAGGGGTTGCCGGATATAAAATATTTGTTTTTGTGATTCGCTATTTGGGGGTCAGGGCAGCTTATTTTATGTTGTGGTTTGTAGCTTTTTACTTTCTGTTTTTCACCCAGAAAAGTGGTATTCGCTATTATTTCAGAAAGATATTGGGGTATTCGGGGACGAAAACGTATATTTCCATTTATCGGAATTACTGCTTGTTAGGACAGGTCTTGATTGACAAAATAGCTTTTTTGGCGGGGTTACGAGATAAATTCTCATTTACATTTGAAGGAGAAAAGCACCTCGTACAGATGGCCAAAGAAGGTAATGGAGGGGTGTTGATTGGAGCCCACATGGGTAACTGGGAAGTTGCCGGTCAATTGCTGGAACGGATTGATGTACCTGTAAATATTGTGATGCTTGAGGCGGAGCATCAGCGTGTTAAGTCCTATCTGGATAATGTGCTGGAAGAACGCAACATGAAAATCATTCCTATCAAAGAGGATTTTTCACATTTGTTTGCAGTGGCAGAAGCCTTGAAGAATAAGGAGCTGGTAGCCATTCATGGCGATCGTTTTTTACCGGGAACACAAACGGTATCGGTCGATTTTATGGGGCAGCAGGCTAAGTTTCCGGCCGGACCACTTTACCTGGCATCCAAACATAAAGTACCGGTGACCTATGTGGTGACGGTGAAAGATCGTGCCACCCATTATCACTTTTATGCCTCCAGGCCCAAATTGTTTAAATATCCGGGTAATCTGAAAACCCGTAAGGCTGAAGTCAAAGAAATGGTAACCGATTATGCCTGTTTTCTGGAAAAGAAACTCAAGCAATATCCGTTGCAATGGTTTAATTACTTCCAATTTTGGGAAGAATAACTGAATATTATGTCGTTTAATTACGGATCAGATAAGAAATCAGCCTTACAGGCTAAATACGATGCCCAGAAAATCGCTTTTGGGCCCATTATGTTTCAGGCGGCGCGTGCCTTGCGTAACCTGGGAATTCTGGCTTTGTTACGTAAAAACAAAAAAGGACTGACCACTGAAGAGATGGCCCAGCAACTGGATTTATCGGTGTATGGGGTGAAAGTGTTGGTGGAAGCCGGGTTGAGTATGGAAATGGTACGTGCTGAAGAAGGCCGTTGGATATTAACTAAAACCGGTTTTTTCATCCTGAGCGATGAGCTTACCAAAGTCAACATGGATTTTACCCATGATGTAAACTATCTGGGCATGTTTGAATTGGAAGAATCTATTAAAACAGGTAAACCGGAAGGCTTGAAGGTATTTGGTGAGTGGGATACGGTGTATGAAGCCTTATCTGAGTTGCCTGAAAAAGCACAGAAAAGTTGGTTTGACTTTGATCACTATTATTCCGATTATGCATTTCCGGAGATTTTACCCATCGTATTTAAGGATCATCCCAAGCAAATCCTTGACGTAGGTGGCAATACCGGGAAGTTTTCCATTAAGTGTGCCGGTTATAATGACGAGGTGAAAGTAACCATCTTAGATCTGCCGGGGCAGTTGAACAAGGCTTTTGAGAATATCATGGAACATGGTTATCAGAACCGGATCAGCGGCCATGCTTTGAATTTGTTGGATCACAGTGTCCCCTTTCCCGAAGGAGCGGATGTGATTTGGATGAGTCAGTTTTTGGATTGTTTTTCCCAGGAAGATGTGTTGCAGTTGTTGCTTCGGGCTAAAAATGCCATGAACGAGGATGCCTCATTTTATATTTTGGAGACCTATTGGGATAAGCAGAAATTTGAAGCATCTACCTACAGTCTGCATGCCACATCCTTGTATTTTACCTGCCTGGCTAATGGGTGCAGTCAGATGTACCACTCCGGTGATATGGAGAAACTGCTTGAAAAGGCTGGATTATACATTGAGGAGTCGTTTGAAGATATTGGCGTAAGTCATACCTTATTTAAATGTAAAAAGAAGTAATCTGAACAGTATGATTACCGATAAGCGAGAAGACATATTAAAATATATCCCTCAGCGTCCGCCTATGGTTATGATTCATAGGTTGAAGGAAGCTTCTGTAACATTGGCGGTCACTTTATTTGACATTGAGGCGGATAATTTGTTTGTTGAGGCAGGGTTTTTGCAAGAGTCTGGTTTGATTGAAAACATTGCGCAAACCGGTGCAGCGATGACCGGCTATCATGCCATAGCAAATCAGACTGAGGTAAAGCTTGGGTTTATCGGTGCTGTGAAGAGATTAAAAATACATAGTAAACCTGCTGTTGGTCAAACCATCGAGACACATGTGAAAGTGACGCATGAGGTGTTTGACTATAAGGTGATCAAAGGGGAAGTGTACCATCAGCAACAGTTAATGGCTGAGTGTGAGATGAATATTTTTATACAACCGGATGAAGCGTCAATGAAGTAATCAGTGAGACTGAGGAGTGGTGGAGAGTCATTCAGACTATTCTTTAACTTTAATATAATTGATTATGAAGACAACAAGAGTTTCAAGCCTAGTAAGTGTAATAATGCTGATCATAGCGGTTAGCTTTAGTGGTAATGCTTCTGCCCAGGATGAAGAAAAGTTGAAATCGGCCGATGAAGTTATTTGGTTTGGTTTGGATTTTACCAAAGCCAAAATGATTGGTTCCACAGATGCCGGTTTTAGCAATCCGGATGCCATTGTGAATCAGTTTTTTGGTTCCTGGAACCATTTGATTTTAAATGAGCCTAAGAAATATAATTTGGCTGGTGCGCTTTCCAAGTCCATCAAGAATGATATAAAAACCGTTGAAGAGCGGAATGCCGAAGTGGCTGTGGAAGGTTTAGTGACCTATGATATCAATAAATTGACAGAAGCGGATTTGAAAGAATACGTAGCGCAATATTCGGCCGAAGGTGAAGGAGTTGGTTTACTCTTTGCCATTGAGAACTTTGATAAAACAGCTAAGAAAGTTAGGCTGTATGCCGTGTTTTTTGATGTGCAATCCCATGAGATCATTAAAACACAGTATTACCAACAAAATGCGACCGGTGGATTTGGCTTCCGAAATTATTGGGCCAGCGGGATTTATCAGGTCATTAAGAAAATGAAAAAAGACTATCCGAAGTGGTAGTGTTTGATAGCTGCTCAAGGGAAACGATTCTAATATCCTGCGGGCGGCTTCAATTAGTAATTAAACATTAATAATTGATTTAGATACTTTGAGTGATACGTTGAAAAATAGTACCGAAAGTGATGTGCGCTTCAGTGAAGTGGATTCCATGTCGGTGGTTTGGCATGGTAACTACGTGAAATACCTGGAAGATGGACGCGAAGCTTTCGGACGTCAATATGGATTGGGATATCTGGATGTATATAAGAATAAGGTGATGACACCGGTGGTAAAGCTGGATCTGGATTATAAGCAATACATTGCTTATGGCGATCGCATTATCATCGAAACGGAGTTTGTGAATACTGCTGCCGCCAAAATCATCTTTAATTATAGAATCTATCGGGCTTCGGACCGTAAATTGGCTTTGACCGCCAAAAGTATCCAGGTTTTTGTAGATACCGATGGTACGCTTTTGTTAACGAATCCATCTTTTTACGAGGAGTGGAAGAAGAAATGGAATCTGTCCGTCGGTTAATTTGAAACGTATCTTATGTCAGTATTTGTTGCAGCACATAACATCATTTCAGCCCTCGGATTTACGTCAGAGGAAAATGGTGAACAAGTTTTTGCAGGGAAAAGTGGTATTGCATTGGTAGCTGATACAGCCTTATCGCCAGTGGAATTTCCGGCTGCCCTGATTGATAAAAACAGACTAATAAAAGAATATGATGAGATAGCTTCTTCAGCGGAGGAGTTATCTCATTTTGATCAAATCATCCGCCTTTCAGCCAATAAGGCCCTGAATGGATCCGGTATTGATGCTTCATCCCGTAAGACCATTATCATCCTGTCCACCACCAAAGGGAACATTGGTGAGCTGGCTAAAGGTAAAAATGCCGAACAGGTTCAGCTGTGGCAATCGGCTCACCGCTTAGCTCAATTTCTGAACAATCCCAATGAGCCAATGGTGGTATCCAATGCCTGCATATCTGGTGTGGCTGCTATCCTTATGGGAAAACGCCTCATTGATAGCGGTAAGTATGACCATGCCATTGTGGTGGGAGCAGATCTGTTATCCCGATTTGTCGTGTCCGGCTTTCAATCTTTTCATTCACTAAGTGCTCAGCCTTGTCGTCCGTTTGATAAGAACAGAGACGGCCTATCCCTTGGGGAAGGGGCGGCAACAGTCGTTTTAACGAACCAGCAACTGCCTGCACCGGCATTGGAGATCATCAATGGTGCGACCAGTAATGATGCCAATCACATTTCGGGTCCATCCCGCACGGGAGAAGGCTTGCTGATCGCGATTAATAAAGCCTTGGGTGAAGACCGGGCAGTCGATTTTATTTCTGCTCATGGTACGGCAACACCCTATAATGACGACATGGAATCAAAAGCCATTAGCCGGGCTGGTTTGAGTCAGGTACCGGTCAATAGTATGAAAGGCTACTTCGGACATACACTGGGGGCAGCCGGGGTGATTGAATCCATCATTAGCATGATGAGCCTCACGGCGAATAAACAAGTTAAAACACTAGGGTATTCGGAGTTTGGAGTGGCGGAGGAAATAACCATTGCCACGGAGAGCAAGGATCAACATATGAATAAAGTATTAAAGGTAGCATCCGGTTTTGGTGGATGTAATGCCGCATTAGTCATTGAGAAGCATGGGTAATTTATCAATACAGCAGTCGGTCATTATCAAAGAAGGTCAGGTGTTGGTCGATGGACAACTCTTCTTCGAAAGTGATGAAGCTACCTTTGGGGCCTTCGCCAAGGCAATTTATAAACACCTGGGGTGCAAATACAGTAAGTTTTACAAGATGGATAGTCTGAGCAAATTGGGATTTCTGGGAGCAGAAATACTGATGCAGAATCAGGCAAACGACCTTCGTGATGATGAAACAGCTCTTGTGTTTTGTAACCGTTCCTCCTCGTTGAATACGGATGTCAAGTACCAGGAGACCATTAAGGACATACCCAGTCCGGCGGTATTTGTGTATACCTTACCCAATATTGTGATTGGGGAGATATGTATCCGTCATGGTATTAAAGGGGAAGCTGCTTTTTTTGTGAGAGAATCCAATGATCCAGCCTTTATGGTGGATTATGTGAATCTTTTGTTTGCCAGTACCAATACCAAACAATGTCTGGTAGGGTGGTTAGAGATGGATGAGACTGGTAATTATGAAGCAAATATTCACCTTGCCGTGAAAGAAAAATGTGATAACCGATAGTATGAAACAATCATGATTAAGTTTTAATCACACAAGAGAATGAATAAAAAAAATCAGTGCCTTTGTGTTCATCAGCCTTGTATCTTGGTACTTGGTACTTGGTACTTGAATCTTGATACTTGAATCTTGTTACGATTAATCTATTAATAAATCAGACAAACATATAATTAGAAGGAACTATGGAAGAGTTGAAAGAACAATTGAAAGCGCAGTTAATAGAACAGTTGAATTTAGAAGATATCACCCCGGATGAGATTGATTCATCTGAGCCTCTGTTTGGTGATGGATTGGGTTTGGATTCTATTGATGCGTTGGAAATCATTGTGTTGTTAGAGAAGGAATATGGTATTAAATTGGAAGATCCGAAAAAAGGAAAAGACGTATTTCAGTCCATTGATTCATTAGCGGCTTATATTACTAAGCATCGTCAATAGTAAGTGTTATAATTACTCGCAGAGCCGCAATGTCGCCAAGATGTATGGTACTTTGCGTCTCAGCGCCTTAGCGAGAGTTTTTAAAGAAGAGAGCTTGAATACATGAACGATAGAATAGTCATCAGCGGTTTAGGAGTCGTGAGTGCCATTGGTTTGGATGTGTCGTCTAATCTACAGGCGCTGCAAAATGAAACCCATGGTATTGGACCCATTCAATACCTGGATACGGTTCACAATGATGAATTTGTAGTAGGAGAGGTCAAGCTCAGTAATACTGCTCTGTGCGATCAGCTGATGATTGCTGAAAGTGATCGGTCTAACTATACGCGTACGGCATTATTGGGCTGTCTGGCTGCTAAAGAAGCCATTGAGATAGCCGGCCTTTCTGATTCAGAGATGAAAGAAGTGGCACTGATATCAGGCACGACCGTTGGTGGTATGGATCGTTCTGAATTGGAATGGGACAACCGGGGAGCAGACCCCTCGTTTATCCATACCCATCCTTGTGGTGATTCTACTGATAAAATAGCGGCTTTGTTGGGTATAAATGGTTATCGGACCACCTTGAGTACGGCTTGTTCATCAGCCGCCAATGCCATCATTCATGGTATTCGACTGATTCGAAGTGGCCGGGCCAAACGGGTCATTGCCGGTGGTGTTGATGCCTTATCCAGATTCACCTTGAATGGTTTTAACTCCTTGATGATTGTGGACAAAGAGTTGTGTCGTCCTTTTGATGCCACCCGACGTGGGTTAAACCTGGGTGAAGGGGCTGGCTTTGTGGTTTTAGAAGCTGAATCAACAGTAAAAGAGAGAGGTGCTGATATCTTGTGTACCATTTCTGGTTATGCCAATGCCAATGATGCCTATCATCAAACAGCTTCTTCACCGGATGGACAGGGGGCTTACCTGGCCATGACCAAAGCCATGGAGCTGGCCGGATTAGCCTTTGATGACATCGATTACATCAATGCACACGGTACGGGAACGGATAATAATGATCAATCGGAGGCGACAGCCATCAAACGGGTGTTTGGCGAAAAGGTACCACCTTTCAGTTCAACAAAAGCCTATACCGGACATACCCTGGGTGCAGCAGCCGGCATTGAGGCGGTCTACTCTGTTTTAGCGCTTCAAAACCAGTTGATCTATCCGAATTTGCGCTTTACACAAGCCATTGAAGAACCAGAATTGTCACCGGAAACGACCTTACAAACCACGGGTGTATTGAAGCATGTGTTATCCAATTCATTTGGATTTGGGGGTAACAATAGCACCTTAATCTTTTCGAAGTTGTAATTATGGGAATCTATATTCATGCCTTTAACGCCATTTCACCGGCCGCTCCATTCGAGTCAACAGACGGAACGATAGCTATTCCTCAAGCAGTGGAAGGTGCTTTATACTGTCAGGAACCAGTCTACAAACAATACATTGCCCCCAAATTGCTGCGTCGCATGAGTCGGGCAGTGAAGATGGGCGTGGCCTGTGCCTTAGAGAACCTGAAGCAAAATCAAACCGAACAGCCGGATGCCATTTTAACAGCAACTGGTTTGGGGTGTGTGGCCGATACGGTGAAGTTTCTGGATCAGATGACTGAGAATAAGGAAACGCTGTTGAATCCCACCGCCTTTATTCAATCTACACATAATACAGTATCGGGTCAGATTGCCCTGTTATTGCAATGTAAAAGCTATAACCTGACCTTTACGCAGAATCAATTCTCCTTTGAAACTGCCCTGCTGGAAGGAATGATGTTGTTGGAAGAGAATGCCCAGCAGAAAATTCTGGTGGGAGGCGTCGATGAGTTAACGCCTGAGAGTCATCAGCTATTGAAAAGTGTCCGTTGCGCCACTGATGGCACGTCAGGAAAAGGCTATGTTGCCGGCGAAGGCGCTGCTTTTTTTACACTTTCAGGGGAACAAACCAAAGAAGATCAGATTGAATTAGTCGATCTGAAAATAGTATGTGCCTCGGATCAGGACTTGGAAATAACGGCTGTTATGGAAGCACTGCTTCAGCCGCATCAATTGCAATTGGCAGATATTGACCTCTTGCTCACAGGGGAGAATGATGAGCGCTCCTCTCAAAAATATTATGGCGGGGAATTCAACGATAGGTTTGATGACCAATCCCGCCTTTCATTTAAAAACTATTGCGGTGAATACGATACCGCTTCTGCCTATGCCTTGTGGCATGCTTGTACCATCATGAGTAGCTCAAATAGGAGGACTGATGAAGCTCATTATGCCTTAATCATAAATCATTACAAAGTGGGGGGATACGCATTATTCCTTCTTAAACGATGAGTCGGTTTTATACCATAACGGTAGTGTTTATTCTGCTTATTGGAGCGGTGTTTATGCTGGGGCTGAATGGGTGGTATGTGGCATTGCTGATCTTCATTTATTCCCTGGTGATGGTGTATGCTTCTGCCTATATTGGATCAGGCTTTTATGTGAAAGCTATTTGTGGTTTTCAAACGGAGGGCAGAGAAGTGGCCATTACGTTTGATGACGGACCGGATGAAAAAACAGAGCAAATTCTGGATTTACTCAACGAAGCCGGTTTCAAAGCCTCTTTTTTTTGCATCGGTCATAAAATGGAGACTCACCCAAAGCTGACCCAGCGCATCGTGGACGACGGACATGTATTGGGAAATCACACCTGGTCGCATGATTCACTGTTTCCATTATTTCTGCCCGCAAAAATTAAACAGGAGTTAGTGCGCACCAATACCCTCATTGAACAACATACCGGACAAGTAAATGCATTTTTCCGGCCTCCTTATGGGGTGACCAATCCTTTTGTGAGCCGGGGGATGCGTAGTTTATTTAAGAAGGTAATCGGGTGGAATGTGCGGTCGCTGGATACTACCAATCGAAGCAAAGAACAGGTGTTGCATCGTATTACAAAGAATCTGCAACCGGGCCAAATCATATTATTGCACGATACATCTCAATTTGTGGTGCAGATTTTGCAAGAGCTCATCACATATTTAAAACAGGAAGGTTACACCTCTGTAGCACTTCATCACTTGAAGGATCTAAACTCAGATAGATGAACAAAATATTAGTATTCGTTTTATTCGTGACAACCATGGGTGTTCAGGCCCAGACGAACGATTTTAAACCCGTCAATAACCGGGCAGAAGTAGAAGATAAACTACTGGCTGCTTCCGGTAAATTGCGTACCATCACCTGTGACTTCGTGCAGAAGAAACACCTGGAATACTTGTCAGCGGTGATTGAATCCAACGGTCAGTTTTGGTTTGAAAAACCCGGTCGTTTGCGGTGGGAATACATGGATCCGTTTAAATACATTGTATTGATTGATAATGGGATGTTTACCGTTGTGGATGGCGAGAAAACCAGTCATTTTGATCTGAAAAAGAATGCTGCTTTCCGCGAGTTGAATGCTATTATCTCCAGTTCGGTGGATGGCACCTTGATTGAATCCGATAAGTTTCATGTAGACATCCTGGAGAATAAGGATTATTACCTGGTACAGCTCGATCCACGCAATGAGCAGATGAAGGACATCCTGAATAAAATTGAACTCTATTTCTCCAAGCTGGACCTGAATGTAGAGAAGACACGGATGATTGAGACAGCGGAGGATTATACCGAGATTATCTTTAAAAACCGGCAGTATAATGTGGCGGTTGGGGATGAGGTGTTTAAGGCTAAATAGTACTCTTTCATCTGATTTTGAGTCAGGGAAATTGCTTTTATTGCGCCGTGCTAAATCCATGAGGTAGGGATTGATGCGTATATATTGAAATACCTCACCGTAATCTGACAGGTAACCAATCCTGTAAGGTAAGGGTTAGCCACCCGCCT
>Ga0193953_1000447_pt1 | contig 22635 bp, 19 predicted proteins | sample BB_4_MG_FD_140325 | JGI IMG/M metagenome (GOLD analysis project Ga0193953, IMG submission 140325) | Microbial mat bacterial communities from the Broadkill River, Lewes, Delaware, United States - BB_4_MG | ecosystem: Environmental > Aquatic > Freshwater > River > Microbial mats | place: USA... | reverse complement strand
TTACTGCTGATATAAGACCACCTGAACCTGATTCATATACTTCAGCAGAGTTAGATGCTTATCTTTATACATTGCCATTAATGCAATTTTTAACGAAGCAAAATATAAAGATTCAACAAAATAAAGATTTATTAAGAACTAAATATTTGAGCTGGGAAATGCGAGTAGGGATTATGATAAGTTCTTTATTTATGATGGTATTTATTATGATATTTATATTTACTTTCTTTAATAATTGGATAAATTGAAAATATTGTAATGATTTAAATTTAAGTATTTTTTACCATTTTATTACTTTAGAAACATTTTATGAATAAGCCTCTCATTTTATCTTTAAAAAGTACACATAGTCAGAATACATTAATTACCTCTTTTATGCCTTTTCTATGTATAGTAGTTGGTTTTTATTATCTGACATTTCCTCCTCCATTTATTGAGAAACCATTAATAATAATTATAATGTCATTATTAATGATATATTTTAGTAATGATAAATATATTGATGCAACCTGTCTGATCTTAAATAAAGAGTACTTACTCAGCCCTAATGGTTTCCCTTTTCTCAGTTATTATAAAACGGTGAGAATAAATTGGTCAGATGTACAAAAGACTACTTTAACAGCAGCCCCTTTTGCTTTTTCTGTTAAGCAAAATAAAGAAGATAGTTTAAAAAATATAAAACTAACATTTTATACTACTCAAGGAAAATTTATCCTTTACCCTGAAGAATGGAAAGTAGAAGAATGGAAAATAAGTGAAATACCTCCAAAAATGAATAAAAAAGAACGTATCTTGCAGCTTTTTAAGGAAATACGGGCTGATTTATCAGAGAGTCGTACAAAATTAAAAGAAGAGTGGGAAGAAGAAAGAAAAAAAGGAAATTTTTTTACTGCTGATATAAGACCACCTGAACCTGATTCATATACTTCAGCAGAGTTAGATGCTTATCTTTATACATTGCCATTAATGCAATTTTTAACTGAGAAAAATATAAAGATTCAACAAGATAAAGATTTATTAAGAACTAAGTATTTGGGGTGGGTGTTGGTGGTAGGGGTTATTATAAGCCCCCTTATTTTAATATTTTTAATTTTAGAAAAAGTAATTTAGTTTTACACTAAAAAGTATGGGAATATTATTCTCTTATTTACTGGATTGTCTATTTCTAGGTTTTTTTACCATTTTATTACTCTAAAAATATTCTATGAATAAACCGCTTATTTTATCTTTACAACAGTGGCCTGCTAAAGCTGTATCAAACCTTCCTCTGATACATTCTGGTTTGTGGATTCTTTCTTTTTATTCTCTTACATACCAGACACCTTTTGTTAATAAATTGCTTATGGTATTAGCTATCATATTTTTAATATTGATATATTGTAGTTATGAATATATCGATACAACATACTTGATTTTAAATAAAGAATATCTACTTAGTCCCAATGGCTTTCCTTTTTTTAACTATTATAAAACTGTAAGAATAAATTGGGCAGATGTACAAAAAATTACTTTAACAACGCCTTTTTTTACTTTTCTTACAAAGAGTGAAAAACATATTTTAAGTAATATAAAGTTAACACTTTATACTACCCAAGGAAAATTTAGCCTTCATCCAATAGATTGGAAAACTATTGATATTACAGCCAATAAAAAAAAGGGGATTTTTGATTATGATTCTGTTTCTTATAAAGACGGTTCATATGCCTCAGCAACAGAATTAGAAGCTTATATTTATGCATTACCATTAATGCAGTTTTTGACTGAACAAAATATGATTATTCAACAAGATCAAGATTTATTAAAAACTATATACTTTGGAGATTTGATTTTTAATTTGATTTCTAAAGTTGTTATAGTGGGGATTATAGGATTTTTACTCTATCAATTAATCAGTGATTTTAATGGTTAAAATTAATCTCCATTGTAAAGTTTTCTAAGCTTTCTTGTTGTCGTATTACTTTATTTTTTTCAATTATTTTAAAGCCTTGCTGTTGAAAAAAAGGGCTAGCAAGATGGCTGGCATGTACCCATAAACGAGGATATTTTTTTTCTTCGGCTTGGTCTCTGATGGTTTGATATAACTGCTGAGCAATGCCTTTGCGCTGATAAGCAAAATGGGTATAGAGGGCAGCAATATAACCATCTTTATTTAAGGCTGTAAAGCCGACAACATGATGATTATAGGCAGCAATAAGTGGGGTGTTTTTGGTACACCATTGAGACCAAAAAGCATAATCAATTGGGCGTGTTGCCCATGCTTCACATTGTGCAGTTGAATAATGCTGACTTGCCACATACTGCACGCTATAAATAAAGATTTCAGCTATCTCATAGGCTTCACTAAGGTGATAAGGGCGTATGATTAAGGTATCTTTTTCCATGGGCGCACCTGATAACCTTGTGGGGTTAAATTAACATAATAAATTTTTTCAAACCCTTCATCAAAATCAGGGCGTTGTAATTTATTCAAGGTTATTTGTAAGCCTTTTTCAGGGATTTTTGCACGCCCTTGGCGTAAATTATTACGTTTTAAACAGCTTGCAAAATGAGAACGGAAATAATAGGCACTGACTTCAAAACCTGCTGCTTGTAGCTGTGGAATATAACGCTGTCGATCAGCACGTGTGGGATTGGTGTTATCAATCACCAGTGGTTGACGTGCATTAATACAGGCTTCAAATAAAATACGCTCTCGTTCACGTGTACGTAACATATCTAAGTTAATACGGATATGAGAGCTAAAAAAAGTTTCTTTATAATAGCTTGATTTACCACTTGCTTGTAAACCAATAAAAATCAGTGCGTGCATTATTTATCTATCTTAGTCACTTCCATAGGGGTAGAAGGGGTGACAAACAGCTCATCACGGTATTGTTTATAAAATAATAATGATTTATGTACCGCTTTCACCACCGCACGAGGGGTAATTGTTGCCCCTGTAAATTGATCAAATATCCCACCATCACGTTTAACACCCCATTGCTCTTTTTTAGGGTTGTTTAATGTGTGTCCATTAAATGAAGTCACCCAATTAGAGCGTTGTATTTCCACATAATCACCTAAACCGGGGGTTTCCTTATGTTTTACAACCCGTACACCGAGAATTTTACCTGAAAAATCAATCCCTACCACAAGATGCATACGCCCATTATAACCATCTGGGGCAACGGTATTAATCACGACTGCAACGGCTTTATCAGCTTTACGTGCACGATGAATCACCATAGGTGTATCTACCCCTAAAAAGGCTTCATTTTGCATAGTAATCGTGTCACCAAATAAATCGTTATCATAGAGGCTTTTATCTACTATGACATTTAAACTACGTAATAAGGTTTCCCGCTCATTTTCTTCTATTTTGGCATAGGTGAGCTGATAGCTTAAGGTCACCAATCCTGCACCAACTAAACCAAATAAAGCCAATGCACGCCCTGTGCTCTTCATTTTGTCAATTAATGGATTCATTTTTGCCCAAATACTCGCGGTTGTGTGTAGTAGTCAATCATTGGTGCGCTCATATTCATCAACAGCACAGCAAAAGCAACACCATCAGGATAGCCTCCCCATGTGCGAATAACATAGGTTAAAATACCAATTCCTGCCCCATAAATAAGCCGCCCTTTGTTAGATGTGGCTGCACTGACAGGGTCAGTGGCAATAAAAAAAGCACCAATAATGGCTGCACCACTAAAGATATGAAATAAAGGGGAAGGGTGTACATCAGGGTCAAGCATATAAAAAATACTGGCAATTAAGAATAAGCTGCCTAACATGGCGACGGGAATATGCCATGTAATCACTTTTTTATAAATTAACCAGCAACCTGCAATAAAAAAGGCGTTGCCCATCCATTCCCAGCCTTTGGCTCCAAAATCACCAAATAATGGGTTAGCTTTAATTTCATCTACAGTATGAAAGCGTCCCAGCTCGGTTTTCATACTATCTAAAGCAGTGGCACCTGTGACACTATCCAGCGTAAAGTTTCCAAAAGGCTGCCCTGCAAAGGTAATTCCAATACTGTCCCATAGGTTGACATGATGACCGCTTAAACTGGCTAAAGCTGGCCATTGTGTCATTTCAACAGGAAAGGAAATGAGCAACATCACATAACCAACCATAGCAGGGTTAAAATTATTATTTCCTAGTCCCCCGTATAAATGTTTTGCCATCACAATACCCAGTGCCGCACCTAGGCAAATAATCCACCACGGTGCAAGTGGTGGAATGGTCAAGGCAAGTAAAATAGCCATCACCAAGGCACTGCCATCCATTAAAGTTGGAATAATTGGGCGTTTACGTAACCATAATACAGCGGCTTCACAACTTAAGGCGACAGTGCTGGCAAGTAAAATATTGACCACAATCCCCCAGCCAAAAAACCAGATATATAACATAATTCCTGGAATTAAGGCGTAGATCACATTCAGCATGACACGAGTCACACTGTTTTGATTATGTATGTGGGGAGAGTGTGTTATTTGAAAGGACATAGTTTTGTAATTTCCAAAGTCAGAGCCTGTACAGTTGCTATTTTATTGCTCTGTTGTGTTATCCACTGAAGGGGTTACGGTCGGCACTGCCTTCTCTTCTAAATTCTCTGAGGTAGCGGCTTTTTTCGCTTTTGCACGGGCTAAGGCGGCAGCAATCACGGCTTTTTTGCTTTCTTTATCATCTTCCCCTGTTGTTGTGCTGGTTGTTGTTTTTTTAGGTAACGCGCGTTTTTTCTTATGACGTGCTTTACGCTCAGCAGCTTCTCGCTCTAAACGCTGGGTACGAAATTCATGACGTTGGCGTGCAATTTCTGATTTTTCTCGCTCTACGTTAGCACTGCGTATTTCTGATTTTGCATAGCGGTAATAATTGACTAGCGGGATATGACTGGGACATACATAAGCACAACAACCACATTCAATACAATCAAAAATATTGTGTTGCTCTACTTTTTTAAACTCTTTTGATTGTGTGTACCAATACATTTGTTGTGGAAGTAAGTTAATTGGGCAGGCTTCCATACATGATCCACAACGAATACAAGGGGAGGGATCATTATAGTTGGTCTCAATATCCTCTTCACAGGAAGCAATCAAGCAGTTGCTTGTTTTAACAATAGGGAGATCAGCACTGGGCACACTAAAACCCATCATACTGCCGCCCATAATCAATCGTTGTACTTCACTTTTACACCCACATTGATTTAATAAGGCATGCATGGGGGTGCCTAATAGGGCATGTAGATTTTTAGGCTCTGCAATGGCTGATCCTGTAACAGTGATCGTCCGTGATAATAAGGGTGTACCATGTTGTATAGCATGATAAATAGCGTATACCGTGGCAATATTTTGTACCACAATACCATGCTGGGCAGGGAGTTCACTGCGTCCAATTTCTTGATCAATCAGTATCTTGATTAATTGTCGCTCTCCCCCTGTTGGGTACAAGGTGGGGACTTTAATAAGCTCGATATGTTCATGCTGCTCACAATGCTCATTTAAAGCATCATAGGCTTCAGGTTTGTTATCCTCTATTGCAATAATACAGCGTTTTACATCACCAAGAATGTGACGCACCATCTGTGTTCCTGCAATAATTTCTGTTGCGGCTTCCCTCATTAACATATCATCACAAGTAATATACGGTTCACACTCTGCTGCATTTAAAATGAGTGTGTCAATCACAGGAGAATTAAGTTTAATGTGAGTAGGAAAGCCTGCCCCCCCTAACCCAACAATACCTGCTTTAGCAATATGTTGATATAATACTTCTGCATCAATATCTTGATAATTCTCAAAAGTTGGCAGGCGTTCTCCCCATGTATCATGCCCATCTGTATCAATAATAATACAAGGTGAGTTCAATCCTGATGGATGTGGGGTTGGGTAGGAATCAATAGCGCGAATAGTGCCTGAAGTAGGGGCATGTAAATAAACACTTAAACCTGTACAATTTTCTCCTTGGCACTGAGCAATCACTTGCCCTTTTTTAACCTGTTGACCTACTTTGACAACAGGCTCAGCAGGTTCCCCAATATGTTGAGATAAGGGTAATATTAATTGTGAAGGAATGAGTGCATCACTGATTGCTGTCGTGGTGGAGCATTTTTTTTGCCCCGCTGGATGTACGCCTCCATGAAAATGCCATAAACGTGTCATGCTTCTACCTCATTATTTGCTGTATACCCTGTGGTATCCACTGCAATAGATGTAACAGGGTAAGGCCACTTCCATGTGCGAACTGTTTCAGGAATAGGTTCCATCACAATACAATCAACGGGACAGGGTTCTAAGCACAAATCGCATCCAGTGCACTCATCAGCAATCACGGTATGCATCATTTTGTTGGTGCCTAAAATGGCATCAACAGGGCAGGCTTTAATACATAAAGTGCAACCAATACAGTTCTCTTCATCAATCACGGCAACGGTTTTAGGCGCGTCCACTACCTCTTCTTCAACTTCTAAAGCTTTAGGTTCACGATCTAATAAATCAGCTAAGGCGAGCATGGTGCTCTCCCCCCCTGGGGGACATAAATTAATGTCTGCTTCCCCATTTGCAATGGCTTCTGCATAGGGGCGACACCCCGGTAAGGTGCACTTACCACATTGACTTTGGGGCAGTAAGCTATCTATTTTATCTACAATGGGGTCTCCTTCCACTTTAAAGCGGACGGCGGCAAACCCAAGCAATAAACCAAAAATAAGGGCAATCCCTGCTAATACTATAATTGCCATACGTGTTTACCCTTTGACTAAACCTGTGAAGCCCATAAATGCTAATGACATAATCCCTGCTGTGATTAAAGCAATGGGGGCACCTTTAAAGACCATTGGCACATCTGCTGCGGCAACCCGTTCACGTATTGCTGCAAATAAAACCAGTGCAAAAGTAAAACCAATGGCAGCTCCAAACCCATAAACACCTGATTCCACAAAACCATGTTGTTCATTAGTATTTAATAGTGCTACCCCTAATACTGCACAGTTGGTTGTAATTAAAGGTAAGAAAATGCCTAATGTTTGATATAACAACGGACTGGTTTTATGTACCACCATTTCTGTAAATTGTACCACCACCGCAATCACCAAAATAAAGGTGATTGTGCGTAAAAATTCTACCTCTAATGGCATTAATATGAATTCATTCACAATATAACTAGAGAGAGAAGAGAGCGTTAATACAAATGTAGTGGCTAACCCCATTCCCATTGCTGTTTCCAATTTTGTGGACACACTCATAAATGGGCACAAGCCTAAAAACTTTACTAAAACAAAGTTATTGACTAATACAGTGCTGACAAAAATTAGTAAATATTCAGTCATAATGGGTGTTATCTCAAAACAGCGGTTAAAACGTTACAGCAGTGCTGGCACGTAACAATAGTAAATCAGCAGATTTTCAACAAGACGATTAATGCATAAGCTTATTCAGACTGTTGCTGTGCTTTTCTGTCACGTACAGCCAGAAACGCAAACGCAGAGCAGCCAACATAGAGCAGGAAACCAAAAATAATTTCTAAGCTGGCATACAAGCGCTCACTGGGCACTGCTACATAATCATTAATCCCTAAGGCTAAATAAAATAATGAGATATAGCTGGTTAAAATATGGGTACGTATATTGGCATGTAATAAGCCTCGCATCAGTAAAATTAGGGGGACTACCAACACTAATAAAACCAGTGAAATTGGAAAATATTTAGAGGGGGAAATCCAAATATTCCATACAAAAAGCATGATAGTTAATGCAAAATAGCTGAATAAAGTCAGGTAGCGCGCTGCATTTTTCATGATTTGGCAACCTGTTTTGCAACGGTCGCTAAACGTTTTCCCAAAGCAATACACAATTGTTGTTCATCTTCAGACAAGCTATTTTCACCATTTGTCCCAGCAACATGACTGGCTCCATAAGGTGTTCCCCCTGTTTGGGTGGTTAATAGGCGTGTCTCTGTATAAGGCAACCCTAATATTAACATACCATGATGAAATAAAGGTAGCATCATGGTCAACAATGTACTTTCTTGCCCACCGTGTAAACTGCCTGTTGAGGTAAAGGTTGCCGCAGGTTTGCCGACTAATGCACCTGCTAGCCATTGTGGTGTGGTATTATCCCAAAAATATTTCATCGGGGCGGCCATATTACCAAAATGGGTCGGACTGCCTAAAGCTAAAGCGTCACAGCTTTGTAAATCTTCTGTACTAACATACGGTGCCCCAGTAGGCGGAATATCAGATGCAGTGGCTTCACAGACAGCTGATACCTCTGGCACAGTACGGATTTTTGCCTGACAGCCGTCAATATGCTCAATACCGCGTGCAATTTTTTGTGCCATCTGAGCAACATGCCCATGGCGGCTATAGTAAAGAACTAATATTTCTAACACATAGACCTCATGCTAATGACACACCCTATAAAAATGGGTTTGAGTCATTTGTTGTATACGTTATAGTATTTATGAAAAATAGACATCAACTTATATCAAGGCACACCTTCTACATAAGCACTATGTATGCTTAAATGGCATGTATTATGCTCGTTCTATAAACATGATAGGGTGTAGTGGTATACGGATAGTAAGTGATGTGTGTAAAATGATGGTATTAATTTTGTAAAGCTTAATAGCATAGTAAAAATCTAAGGTAAATAGGCAATACCCCCTATGCCTTCTATCCTAATGCTTCAGATAGAAATATTCTGTATATTATGCCACATTTTTTACTATATGTAGTATATTCAACGATGCTCAATGCAATGATAATACGTTTCCAATGATGATAAGGCAGAGTTACAATGCAAATTGCGCAACGAGTATGCATATTTTCTCTTTTTCCACTTCTTTTTATCTCTGCTTGCGGGCAACTCCCCATACAAGAGATGAGTGATGCACGACAAGTCATTTCGGCAGCCTATGCGGCAAATGCCGATCATTATGTGAGTGAACAAATGAACTATGCAGAACAGCAGCTGCATCAAGCTGAATACTTTTTAGCAAAAAAATCACTGGAGAAAGCACGTGCTCACGCAGTGATGGCTAAAAAGCATGCATTACAAGCTCACCATGCAGCGGCTGCATTGAATCGTGCTGTAACCAGTTTGGATAAATTAAAAGTATTGCAAGGAAAAAATGAAGGGCAAAATAAGAGTATGGGCTTATACCAGCAAGCCTTGAATGCAGTTAAAAAAGGGGATTTATCTGAAACAATTTATCTTGCTGATGAAACATATCGCCAAGCAGAAGCGGCATTAAATGAGCTGTATTTACAGCGTGCTCAACAGTTATCAGATCGTGTAAAACAACAAAACAGCCACTACTCAGCAGATGGTACGCTGTTAAAACGTGCTCAACAAGCACAGCAAAAAAGAGAAGGCAAAAAAGCCTTTGAATTATTTAATATTTTAATCAATACAGAAAATTAATGTTATCATCTTATCTTTAAAATAAATATCCATTATCTTATTTTCTTTTTATACTTCATATAGTTTTAATATCACTCACCTATTTAATACACCGTACAGCGGGTATGATGTGAATAGGGTCATGTTTTATATACATAAAAAATTCCTATAACTATTGCCCCTGTATAATTCAGTGTAATTTAAGGTGTATCTATTAATTTTTTGGTTAGTAAATAAAAATTTGGGAGTTAATTTGTGCAAATTATTGTATTAGGAATGCATCGTTCAGGTACCTCTGCAGTGGCACGGCTATTAAATATGATGGGAGCGTATTTTTCCCCCTCAGATGTTGCAATGCAGCCTGATAATGCAAATTCTAAAGGCTATTGGGAACGTGAAGATATTAGACAAATTAATGATCAAATTTTAGATAAGTTAGGGATGACATGGGAAAAAATTGCTAAATTTGATAAAGCGTTACTAGAACCCGAAGAATTTAGTGATTTGCAGTATGAAATGCGAAAGGTGATCTATAATTTAGATGCACATCGTCCTTGGATGGCAAAAGATCCCCGTTTTTGTTTAACGTTGCCTTTATGGTTACCTTTATTAGAAATTCCTATTTGCATTTATGTACACCGTGATCCAATTCAAATTGCACAATCTTTACAGACTCGTAGTAATAGTTCATTACAATTAGGTTTAGCTTTATGGGAAAAGCATACAATACATGCCTTGCAAGCGATAGCCACACATAAACTTCCTCATATTTTTATTTCTTATGAAGAAACGCTCTCTGATCCTGTTGGGCAGGTTCAAAAAATTTATGACCAATTAGCTGCATTAGGTATACAAGGTTTACGCTTACCTCATGCACAGGAAATAACTGCTTTTATTGATCCTGAGTTGCATCATGAAAAAGGAGGAGAAACATTACAAGCCACCTACATGACACCCCAACAAATAAAATTACATAAATTTTTAGAGCAAGGGAATGGTGAACAATGGGAGGGGGATTTTACTATATCTGCACATGCCGATGAAGTTTTGCTACAACATGAAACTACTGAACAACAATTACAATTAGTAAAAGAACAGACTATTAACCACGTCGCTTCTTTTGAAACTGAACACCAACACCTTCAGCAAGATATTAGTAATTTAAACCAACATATCATTAAATTAGAAAAAAACATTTCACATTACCAACATCGTATTCCTATATATCAGCAACAATTGCTTGATATGCGGGCAGTACTGGATACTAAAATACAGCTAGAGCAGAAATATGATGAATTAAATAGGCAGTTTGACGCATTAAAGAAAGAAAATGAATCATTAAGACCACTTGTTGAAGAAGTGGCAAAAAAAGAAGCTGCTGTTCAGCGTCTACTTAATTGGATTCAAGCACTTAATCATGATATGAATGCAATTTTCAGTTCTTTAACATGGCGTTCAGGTGATATACTTACACAAATAATACTGAAACTATTATTTAGGCAAGCAGGCGCAACAGCTAAAGATAATATTGCCAAAACAATTCAAAGTGTGACGCAATGGCAAAATACACACAGTAGTTACCGTGTTGTGACACCAACAGTTCATACTGCCTCACCTGTATCAGTGGTTGATCAAATTACAGGGGTAGTACAACAACGTGGTTCACGAGATCATGAGTATTGGATTAAGCATTACGACACCCCCTCAGAGCAACTATATCAAGATATTAAAATCTATATGGCAGGTTGGGTTGATCCACCTGTTATTTCAATTGTGATGCCTGTTTACAATGCCCCTGAAAAATTTTTACGTAAAGCATTAGACTCTATCACTTCTCAACTGTACCCTCACTGGGAATTATGTATTGCTGATGATGCTTCAACTGAAGCACATGTAAAAAGAGTATTAACCGAATATGAGCGCAGTGATAAGCGTATCAAAGTTATTTATCGTAAGGAAAATGGGCATATATCTAAAGCATCAAACAGTGCTTTAACGCTGGTGACAAGCGAGTTTACTGCTTTTATGGATCATGATGATGCTTTACCTGCTCATGCCTTATTTTGGATGGCAAAAGATATCCTTGATAACCCTGATGGGATGTTGTGGTATTCTGATGAAGATAAAATTGATAAGGAAGGTAATCGTTATGATCTACATTTCAAACCTGACTGGAATCATGATTTATTACTTTCATACAACTACTTAAATCATTTTAGCATTTATAAAACCAGTTTAGTTAAACAGCTAAAAGGGTTTCGTAGTGAGTACAATGGTGCACAGGATTATGATCTCGCTTTACGTGCCATTGAATGTATTAAGCCTGAGCAAATTCACCATGTTCCTCGTGTACTCTATCATTGGCGTGCTATCAGTGGTAGTACTGCTGCAAACATGGATGAAAAGCCTTACACTGTATTAGCAGGACAAAAAGCAGTTGGTGATTATCTAAAACGCCAAGGTTTACATGCTAAAGTATTAGATAACCCTCAATTAGCTGGCGTTATTCGTGTTCAATACCAATTACCTGCCAACCCACCATTAGTTAGTTTAATTATCCCAACTTATAATGGTTTATCTGTTCTCAGTTGTTGTGTTGATAGTATCCTAAATAAAACCACTTACCCTAATTATGAAATTATCATTGTTGATAATCGCAGTGATGATGATGCAACATTACAATATTTATTGGATTTAGAATCAACGGGTAAAGCACGTATTTTACGCTACCCCCATCCTTTTAACTATCCAGCTATCAATAATATGGCTGTTGAACATGCTAGTGGTGAATTAGTCGCGCTGATTAATAATGATTTGGAAGTGATTACACCTAATTGGTTAGATGAAATGGTAGGGCAATTATTGCGCCCACAAGTCGGGGCAGTGGGGGCACGCTTATGGTACCCTGACGAACGCTTACAGCATGGTGGTGTAATTGTTGGTTTAGGTGGCGTTGCAGGGCATTCTCATAAATATTTGCCCAAAGGTGATCCAGGGTATTTTGGACGTGCTGCAGTCATTCAAAACTTATCTGCTGTCACCGCCGCTTGCTTATTAACCTATAAGGAAACCTATATAAAAGTAGGGGGACTTGATGCTAAAAACTTAGCCGTTGCCTTTAATGATGTAGATTTCTGCTTAAAAATACAGTCAGAAAAATTACGCATAGTCTGGACACCTTACGCTGAGCTATATCACCATGAGTCAGCTAGCCGAGGGCAAGAAGATACACCCGAAAAACAAGCTCGCTTTGAAAAAGAAGTGATGTATATGAAAAAGCGTTGGTATGATTCCTATTTAGGTGAGCTAATGTACGATCCCGCATATAGCCCTAATTTAATTGCAGGGGTTGAAGATTTTGGCTTTGCATTTCCACCTCGCATTCCTATGTCACCATTAGATAAGCAGCCGAAGAAATTTAAACTACAACGATTAAAAGAAAATGCATCAGATGCATTGGTGACTGCAGCCAATCAAGTATCCCCTACTAAACCTGCCTTTATTTCTGCTACAAAGCGACTTAAAACAGCTGTGCCTCCTTATCGTCACCTTGCTTATGAACAATTAATAGGGCATGGGATAGAAATTGGTGCTTTACACCAACCTGCACCTATACCAGCGCATTGTCATGTGCAATATGTAGATGCTTTTCCTCTCAGCAAGCTTGCTGTAAATTATGCAGAGTTACCAATAGATAGCTTTGCACCAATTGATTATGTGATTGATGTAGATAAACAAGGTTTGCAAAAATTTGAAGCAGGTAGCTTAGATTTTGTTATTTGTCAGGATGTATTAAGTTGTTTAGCTAACCCACTGGAATTTATTAAAGAAGTTTTTCGGGTTTTGAAGCAAGGGGGATACTGTATATTAAGTGTACCTGATAAACAATTTGGAGTGCATAAAAGCCAAAGCTCATCAACATTTGAAGAAGCTCTTGAAGCATATCAAACTCGTTGTTCTACAGTACCAAATGAAAAATATATTGATAATATACATCATGTACATACTCAATTATTGAGTGTAATGAGAACAGATGAAGACTGGGCACAACACATTGAAAATTTACGTACACGACGGGAATCAGTATGGTTTTGGACAGCAACAGAGTGTGAGCAATGGGTGCAGCAAGCATTAACGCATACCAATATTAATGCAACAGCTCTTCCTATTGAGGGATATCATGATAATGTAGGCGAATACTTTACTATATTATATAAAAATTAAGTATTTGCTAATACCTTTTGGTAGCTTAGAAAAGCTAAGGAGTAAATTCCTTAGTTTTTCAGGCTACCAAAATAGCTATTACTACAGCACGGTTATAGTAAATTTATGATTCAACTGCTGCTCTTGCTTCTGCTAACACCTGTTTTAATTCAGGGATGCAAGAACCACAGTTTGTCCCTGCTTTGAGTAACTCCCCAATCTCAACAACAGAACTTAGATTATTCTGTTGAATAGCGTCTACAATTTTACTTTTACCCACACCAAAACAGGAACAAATGGTTTTATCGGCTGTTTTATTTGGATCAATACTTGTTCCAATTAATAAGCCTAAACGTTGACTAAATGTGGTGTATGATGTGGAAAATAAAGCTTCCGCAGCAGTATTATCAGGGCTGGCTTGTGTATTGATAAATAGACATTGCTGCAACTGCTCTTCAGCAAATAATGCTCCACGGTAATCATGCAAACTAGGATCTTTATAACTGATCGCCTCGGCAAACTGTGCCCAATGTGACCAATTATCAACAGCTTTATCCCCTGCAATCACATACCGCCATCCGTAGGCAGTTTTAGTCTTTGTCCAATATAATAAATCTTGGCAATCAATGGGATCACGGGTTAATAAAATGCCTTGCCATACGGGCGCAACAGCCTCAATATTGACAGCAGTATATTTTAAGGCAGGCTGTCCAGAATAGGGATCAACAATAGGCGCAACAAGACTATTGACCCCTGCTTGATGGCTAAACTGGGCATTCCAATGCATGGGAATAAATACGGTTCCCCGCGTTTGAGAGCGATCATATACTGCTTTTACAATCACTTCCCCTTGTTTACTTTGCACGCGCACTAACTGCCCTTCATGAATATGTTGAGAGCTGGCATCATCTGGATTAAGCGTAATAAATGGCTCTTCAATATGACGACTTAAACGCGCTACATAACCTGTGCGGGTCATAGTATGCCATTGATCACGGATACGCCCTGTATTTAAAATAAAAGGATAAGTTGCGCGTAAAGATTCAGCGGGTAATGTTGGTAATGCTGTACTGATAAACTGTGCTTTACCACTGGTGGTTGAAAAACGCCCCTTATCAAATAAACGTTTTCCCCCCCATTGTGTGGGCGGTAAGACATCATAGTCTTTGGCATTTAACTCTGAAAACTCAGTTAAATCAAAACGACGTTTGCCTTGATTTTCATATAGTGATAATTGTGCATGTTCACGGAAAATATCCGCTGCACATTGGTAATTAAAGGAAGTCGTAAATCCTAGGCGTTTAGCCACTTCACTGATCATCCACCAATCTGATTTGGCTTCCCCTGTTGCAGGTAAAAATGCCCGTTGGCGGGAAATGCGCCGCTCTGAATTAGTGACCGTACCGTCTTTTTCTCCCCACGGTAGGGCGGGAAGTTTAACATGAGCATAAGCACTGGTATCCGTCTCTTGCATACAGTCAGCAACAACGACTAGCTCACATTGTTGTAAGGCGTGTTTGATTTGTTCACTATCAGGCAAACTCACCACAGGGTTTGTGCCCAAAATCCACACTGCTTTAATTTTGCCTGTTTGCATAGCGGCAAACATATCCACCGCTTTAAAACCTGCTTGCTTGACCATATTTGGGGCTTGCCAAAAGCTTGCGACTTCTTCCACATCTTCAGGGGTATAAGCACGATGGGCAGCGAGTTGATTAGCTAAGCCCCCCACTTCGCGCCCACCCATGGCATTGGGTTGTCCTGTGATAGAAAATGCCCCTGCCCCTTCTTTGGCAATACGTCCTGTTGCTAGATGGCAATTAATAATACTGTTCACTTTATCTGTACCACTGACAGATTGATTGACCCCTTGAGAAAATAAACTCAAGGTTTTTTCTGTGTTGGCAAAAAATTGATAAAATTCACGTACTTCAATTTCAGAAATACCACAGTGTAATGCAACGTCTGCAATACTGAGTTGCTGTGTACTCAGTTGTATTAAGGTATCATCAAACCCTTCTGTGTTAGCAGAGATATAATTATAATCAACACGATTACTTTCAACTAAGTACTGTAATAAGCCATTAAATAAGTACACATCGCTGTCAGCCCGTACCTGTAAATGCATATCAGCGATATCACAACTTACTGTACGCCGTGGATCAATCACGATCACTTTCATGTCAGGGCGTTGCTGTTTTGCTGCACTTAAACGCTGGTATAAAACAGGGTGGCACCATGCTAAGTTGCTACCGATTAAAATAACACAATCAGCAAGTTCTAAATCTTCATAACAGTTTGCCACGCCATCTTCACCAAAGGCGCGTACATGTCCTGCAACACTAGAAGACATACACAGCCGTGAATTGGTATCCATATGTGGCGTACCAACAAAGCCTTTGGCAAATTTATTCACCACATAATAATCTTCAGTTAATAACTGTCCTGAAGCATAAAAAGCGATAGATTCGCGCCCATAACGATTAATAATGGCTTGTAAATGGGCACTGATATAATCAAGGGCTTGTTCCCATGAGCTACGTTTGCCTTGAATTTCTGGGGCAAGTAACCTCCCCATTGGGTGCAAAGTTTCCCCTAAAGCAGCTCCTTTAACACATAACCGCCCTAAATTAGCAGGGTGTTCTTTATCCCCAATAATTTTAATTTCTGAGGTATGTTTATCTTGATTAACTGTCACACCGCAGCCAACGCCACAGTAGGGACAGGTGCTGCGAATGCTGTCCATATTTATACCTCAGCAACAATAGGAATCGTATTAACATCCGCAGGGGCAGGAATAAGATCCACGTAAATCTCCCCTTCATCAGTAATTTTCACAGCATAATGACTGCTACAGCCTTCATCAGGCGCAATCGCTTCTCCTGTACTAAGCTTAATCCGCCAGTTGTGTAATGGGCAGGTAACACTGTGTCCTGAAACGATACCTTGAGATAATTTACCCTTTTTGTGTGGGCAACTGTCAGCAATGGCAAAAATTTTATCATCACTGGTGCGAAATACAGCAATATCGCCCTCAGCAGCTTTAATGACGCGTGCACTTAAAGGCATGATGTCGCTGATATGTCCTACTTTAACCCAACTAGCCATTACACTGTCTCCTCAACTTCACTGATTAACTCTTGTATCAGTGGCGTAAACTCATAAGCATGTTTACCCTCTGTAGCACGTTCTTTCCACGGGTCAATTTGCGCAAAACTTTGTGAAAAGAGGAAACGTTCTTTTAGATGCTGGCGACGGGTTTTACTGTTATCGCCTTCTAATAAATGTGCTTTAATGGTGTCCAGTCCAACACGCTCTACCCACGGTGCAGTACGTTCTAAATAAAAAGCATCTTCACGGTAATATTGTAAGAAAGCAGCACAATACTCCATGACTTCGTCTACTGTGCTAACCTTACAAAGTAAGTCTGTACCGCGAAGATGAATTCCTGCATTACCGCCTATATGTAATTCCCACCCTGAGTCGACCGCAATCACACCAAAATCTTTAATCGTTGCTTCAGCACAATTACGTGGGCACCCTGAGACCGCCATTTTAAATTTATGCGGTGTCCATGTGCCCCATGTCATTTTCTCCAATTCAACGCCTAAATCCATAGAGCGTTGAGTCCCAAAGCGACACCATTCTTGTCCGACACAAGTTTTTACTGTACGTAATGATTTACCGTAAGCATGTCCTGAAATCATGCCTGCTTTATTGAGGTCATGCCATACAGCAGGTAAATCTTCCTTAACAACCCCTAATAAATCAATCCGTTGCCCCCCTGTGACTTTCACAGTAGGAATATCGTATTTATCCACCACATTTGCAATGGCGCGTAATTCATCGGCATTGGTTAAGCCCCCCCACATCCGAGGTACCACGGAGTAAGTCCCATCTTTTTGGATATTGGCGTGTACACGTTCGTTAATAAAACGTGATTGATAATCATCCAAACCTTGCTCAGGAAAGCTACTGATAACATAATAATTTAAGGCAGGGCGGCATTTAATACAGCCTTCACCGCGCCAGTTTAAAACATCACGTACCATTTCAACACTGGTTAAATGGCGTTCACGGATGGCTTGTTTTATTTCAGCATGGTTTAAATCAGTACATTCACACAAGGTTTCTTTTTTATCACTGACATAACTCTCACCCAAGGTATCGGCAAGGACTTGCTCTACTAAAGGTGAACAAGAACCGCATGAGCTGGAGGCTTTAGTATGGGCACGTACCCCTTTTAGGTCTGTTAAATTATGTTGGGTAATGGCTTGAACAATATCGCCTTTACAGACTCCATTACAGCCACATATTTCAGCCTCATCAGGTAGTGCAGCGGTGTTACTCGCGCCTGCATCTGCACCGTCGACATTAATAAAAGCTTGACCAAACACAAGGCGTTCACGATATTCACTAATATCTTCGGCTGATTTCATTAACTGAAAATACCATGCCCCATCTTCGGTATCACCGTATAATACAACCCCTTGGACAGTGTTATTTTGAATGACTAGTTTTTTATAAATCCCCTGTTCAGGATCTTTAAAAATAATCTCTTCCGTTTGATCATTACCTTGGAAATTACCTGCAGAAAACAAGTTAATACCTGTGACTTTTAATTTTGTTGAGGTTACAGAACCTGTATATTCTGCATTTCCATCCCCTGCAAGATGACGTGCACAAACCTTGGCTTGATCAAATAATGGGGCGACTAAACCGTAAGTCATACCATTATGTTGTACACATTCACCCACTGAATAAATTAAGGGGTCAGAAGTTTGTAAACTATCTCCTACCATAATGCCACGTTCACAGAGTAGTTCACTGTCTTGAGCCAGTTGAATGCTAGGGCGAATCCCTACAGCCATCACCACTAAATCAGCATTAAGTTCTGTGCCATCTTTAAAGCGTACCCCTGTAACATCAGTCTCTCCAAGGATGGCCTCTGTTTGGGCAGAAAGGCAGAACTGTAAGCCTTTTTTCTCTAAAGCTTGCTGTAATAATAAAGCAGCAGGTTTATCTAATTGACGCTCTAATAAGCTATCCATTAAATGCACAACTGTCACCTGCATGCCTTGTTTTAATAAACCATTAGCAGCTTCTAATCCTAATAAACCACCGCCAATTACAACAGCATGTCCTTGACCTGCTGCCTTAGTAATCATGGTATTTACATCACTGATATCACGGAAAGTCACGACACTAGGTAAATCTACCCCTGGAATAGGTAAGATAAAAGGCTGTGATCCTGTGGCAATCAGTAATTTATCATAAGCAAAACTTTGTCCACTCGTGGTATGAATATGTTGAGCGGTACGATCAATTTGTGAGACCCATTCACCAATATGTAAATCAATCCCCTTTTCGGCATACCATGCTTTATCATTAATGATAATGTCATCAAATTCTTGTTCCCCTGCTAATACAGGAGACAACATAATACGGTTGTAATTAACTTGAGGTTCTGCACCTAATACGGTGATGTCATACTTATTGGGAGCCAGTTTTAATAACTCTTCCACCGCACGGACACCTGCCATGCCATTACCGATACATACGAGTTTTTCTTTCATGATCTATTCCTCGATTACGCTGCAGCAACGTGTTTTTGACGTTCGTATAAGAAGTGTAAAACTTCAGAACGACAACGGTGATATTCTGCATTATCTGTCATGGCTAATCGTTCCCGTGGACGGGGTAAGGCAACATTTAAAATCTCACCTACTGTTGCAGACGGTCCATTACTCATCATCACAATGCGATCAGATAGCAAAACCGCTTCATCAACATCATGGGTAATCATAATCACCGTATTTTTTAAGCGACTATGAATTTCCATCACTGAATCTTGTAAGTGGGCACGGGTTAAAGCATCTAATGCACCAAAAGGTTCATCCATTAATAACACCTTAGGCTCCATGGCTAAGGCGCGAGCAATCCCGACACGTTGCTTCATCCCACCTGATATTTCATGCGGATACTTATCTAAAGCATGGGTCATATGTACCAGCTCTAAGGTTTCCTTTGTCCACTCATCCCGTTCTTCTTTGTTCTTGGTTTTAGCAAAAACTTTATCCACCCCAAGCCGTACATTTTCACACACGGTTAACCACGGTAATAAAGAGTGGTTTTGAAACACTACGGCTCGATCAGGGCCCGGTTTATTCACTTCTTTATTTTCCAGTAATACCCCACCTGAACTGGCTTCTAATAAACCTGCAACAATATTTAATACCGTGGATTTACCACACCCTGAATGCCCGATAAGACTGATAAATTCACCTTTTGCAACCCGTAAGTTAACATCAGATAAGGCTTGAAACACACCATTTGGGGTGTCGAAATTCATGTCTACATTTTCTAAACTTAAATATGGTTTTGCTTTCATGATCTTTATTCCCTTACTGCGGGTAGCTAAAGCGGTTTTGTATCCACTGCATCACGCTTTCTAGCGTAATACCAACAACACCAATCACACCGATGGCAACAATAATGCTATTTACGTTTAAGTTGTTCCATTCATCCCAAATGTAGAACCCAATTCCAATTCCCCCTGTCAGCATCTCAGCCGCTACAATCACCATCCATGCAATACTCAGTGATAAACGCATTCCTGTAATAATATGCGGTAAGGTTGCAGGGAGTAAGATTTTACGTGTTATTTCAAAAGTACCCAGTTGTAAAACTTTGGCAACATTCATGTAATCTTTTGGAATCGTACGCACCCCAGTAAATGTATTGATAATTACAGGCCAAATACTGGTGATAAAAATCACGAAGATGGCGGAGGGGTTAACTGCTTTAAACAGTAATAAACCAATTGGTAACCATGCTAACGGACTTACAGGGCGTAATATTTGAATTAACGGTGACCATGCACGCTCAAACACAGGGCTGACACCCATGATAAACCCAACAGGAATCCCCACTAATACCGCTAAAGCAAACCCTGATAATACCCGCCCTAGCGAATAAGCCACTTGCCAACCGATTCCCATATCATTTGGCCCTTCACTGTAGAAAGGGTCAGAGAAAATTTCGACAGCAGCCTCCCATGTTTCACTGGGGGCAGGGATTTCACTAGAGACTTGGGCATGAATAAAGCTCCAAATTCCTAGCACAATTAAAAAAGTAATCATTGGGAGTAACAGAGCACGCGCCAAATTATTGCCTTTTTCTCCCCAATTACGTAAACGTTGCGCCGCCTCAGTGTGGCGTGTATCAATCACAGGTTTTACAAACACCAATTTCATTTTTTCTGTTTCCGCTGTTTTTTCTATCACAGCAGTACCAGAATTTAACTCCTCAACATCAGCATCAGGAGCCAGTGCTGTAGCAGAACTACCCATTTAGCTTCTCCAATTCATCAAGTGATACTTTGATATTGTGAATATCAAACCCACGTATATAGTCAACTAATTTATTAGGGTCGTAGGTTTTGCCATCAAAAAAGATATCACGTCCCATTGCAATCGGTGCAGTGGCTTCAGATAATACCCACGGCTCGGCATGTGTGCCTTCAGTTTTAAAGTCAATTGTCGGGTAATCCATGCCCAAGGCTTTTGCTGCATCACGGTAAATATCAGGGCGGTAAACTTCTGCAATGGTTTTCTTAATATCCAAGGCTTTATCAATTTGTCCCCAGCGAATCATTTGAGTGATAAACCATTCACCATGTGATAGCCAAGGGAAAGTAGCGGCATAACGATGGAACACATTAAAATCAGCTAAGGGGCGAGGGTCTTCATTTTTACTGTATAAAAATGTCCCTGTCATCGACATTTTCACCACATCTAATGGCGCGTTAACATAAGAACGTTTAGAGATAATTTTTGCCACTTCTAAACGATTTTCAGGTTTATCCATCCATTTAGAGGCTTCAAGTAGTGCCATTAATACCGCTTTGTGTGTATTCGGGTGTTTATCTGCCCACTCTTGGTTCACCCCAAATACTTTCTCAGGGTTGTTATTCCAGATTTCATAATTAGTAATTAAAGTACGTCCAATCCCCATCTTGACTGCACGCTCATTCCAAGGCTCTCCAACACAGTAGCCTGCAATATTATTGGCACGTAAATTAGCCACCATTTGTGGGGGTGGAATAACAATTAATCGTACATCTTGATCAGGGTTAATACCTGCGGATGCCATCCAATAACGTAACTCATAGTTATGCGTGGAAACAGGGAATACCATCGCAAAAGTCATCGGTGGCTTACCTGCGGCTTTATCTGCATCAATGACTTTCTTTAATGCACGTGCTGTTAAAGGACGTTCATTCATTGCCGCTGGGTCAGCTTCAACCATGCGCTCATATAAAGCATTGCTAACGGTAATCGCATTCCCATTTAAATCCATACTAAATGCGGTAATGGTTGGCTTTTTAATTGCGCCGACACCCAAACTTGCCGCAATTGGCATACCTGCCAACATGTGCCCGCCATCTAATGCACCAATGGCTACTTTGTCACGAATATTTGCCCAAGAAGCTTCTTTTAAGACATCTACTTCTAAACCATATTTTTTAAAAAAGCCTTTTTTCTCTGCAATCACTAACGGTGCGCAATCAGTCAAGGGGATAAAACCAAATTTTAGTTTTGTTTTTTCCAAACCTTCAGTTCCTCCTGCGTACACTTGAGTAGGATGAATAATTTGTTGACCTGCAACAAGCCCAGCACTGCCAGCAAGACCTAATTTAATAAAATCACGACGGTTAATATCACTCATGTTCACGATCCTCAAAAAATTTTGTGCAAAAAAAAACGCCTATCCATATCCAAACAGGAGGTGTTTGGGTATGTGATAGACGCCATTGTCTAAGTGGTGAGATCAACACTGATCAAACCTTACCAATTTAAATGTGCCAGTGATGACACCTTTTGCAATAACTAACTAAAATTCTGTTTTAAATCAGTAGTTTTGAAATACTGATCACATGTTCTGCAATGTCTGCAATTTTCATGTGTTTATCCATTGCCATTTTACGTAAGCAATGATAAGCCTGTTCTTCATTCATGCCTTTTTGCTGCATGAGTATGCCT
>Ga0193953_1000446_pt1 | contig 22647 bp, 26 predicted proteins | sample BB_4_MG_FD_140325 | JGI IMG/M metagenome (GOLD analysis project Ga0193953, IMG submission 140325) | Microbial mat bacterial communities from the Broadkill River, Lewes, Delaware, United States - BB_4_MG | ecosystem: Environmental > Aquatic > Freshwater > River > Microbial mats | place: USA... | reverse complement strand
ATTTCGAACCTGGCAGTCAAGCTCCTCATCGCCGATAATACTGCAGGGTCCCCTTGTGGAAACGTAGGTCGCCGCCAACTTCTAAGATGTTTTTTTTTGCACTTTTTTTGCCATTATTACTTCCCCTTTTTTATTATATTTTATATTTTCTTCTGTTTATTATTTTGATTGTGGTATAATTCAGAAAATATAGATATCTAGAAATATTTATTTGTAGTAATTATAATGAATATCTTAAGGGAAAAAATGTTTAACTATGAAACAATCAAAAAAATAATGTTTAATTTTGAACCAGAGACTGCACATCATATTGCATCGTATGGATTAAAAATGCTACCAAAATGTCGACCTATTAATAATATGATGGTTGAAAGAAATTTTATAGATAGTGCTATTTTAACGCAAAAAGTTTTTAACACAACATTTCATAATCCAATAGGTTTAGGTGCAGGTTTCGATAAAAATGCAGATATGATTGAATCTATGCAGGCAATGGGTTTTGGATATACAGAGATAGGTACAATGACGCCAAAACCACAAGCTGGAAATGCAAAACCGAGATTGTTTCGTTATCCTGAATATGAAGCAGTTCAAAATGCAATGGGCTTTAATAATGAAGGTTCGTATGAAGTTATTAAAAACTTAGGAAGAGTGTATCCTTACTCTATACCTATTGGGGCAAGTATTGGAAAAAATAAAACAACTTCTGAAGCTGACACATTAAGTGATTATGAAAAATTAGTTATTGGATGTAAAGATATTTGTGATTATATGGTTGTTAATATCTCTAGTCCTAATACCCCAAATTTAAGAGATTTACAAAATGAAGAGTTTATAAAATCTGTTTTTGGGATGGCTAAAGGTATAACTGATACACCTATATTATTAAAAATTGCACCTGATATGGAAAATGAAACAGCAATAACATTATGTCAAACAGCAATTGATTCTGGTGCAGATGGAATTGTAGCTACAAATACTACTCAAGACTATTCATTATTACCAAATCCACAAGATTTTGGTGGTATTAGTGGAAAAGTGATGAGTGATAAATCATATGATATTTTCAAAGCAATTGGTCAAGAACTGCATGACAAAACTACATTAATAAGTGTAGGTGGAATTAGCGATGCAAAAGATGCATATCGTCGGATCAAAGCTGGAGCTACATTAGTTCAAATATATAGTGCTTTTATTTTTCAAGGTCCATCTATGTGTAAAAATATCAATGAGGAACTGATTCAACTTATTAAAGAAGATGGATATAACAATATATCAGAAGCGATTGGTTCTGATTTTAAATAGGAAAAAGAGATGTTAAAAAAAGTTTTACTTTTTAGTTTTTATCTTTTAATTATAGGAGAAAGTTTAATGGCAAAAAATAGCCTACCAAAGTATTATGAAGAGACATTAGAAAATGGTTTAAAAGTTGTTGCTATACCTTTAAATAATAATTCAAATGTAATAACAACAGATATATTTTATGATGTTGGAAGTAGAGATGAAGTGATGGGGAAAAGTGGAATTGCACATATGCTTGAACACTTAAATTTTAAATCTACTAAAAATTTAAAGTCTGGGGAATTTGATACAATAGTGAAAGGTTTTGGTGGAGTAAATAATGCATCAACAGGTTTTGACTTTACACACTATTATATTAAATCAAGTAAAAAGAATCTTGCAAAATCTTTAGAATTATATGCAGATTTAATGGAGAACTTAACGTTAAAAGATGAAGAATTTCAACCTGAGCGTGATGTTGTTGCAGAAGAAAGACGTTGGAGAACAGATAATTCACCTATGGGATATTTGTATTTCAAACTTTTTAATAATACATTTACATATCATCCTTATCATTGGACACCTATTGGTTTTATGAATGATATTCAAAATTGGACCATTGAAGATATTAAAGATTTTCATGCAAAATATTACACTCCCTCAAATGCAATTGTGATTGTGGCAGGAGATATTACTAAAGAGGAAGTTTTTGAGCAAGCAAGAAAAAAATTTGCCTCTATAAGAAATACTGAGCTAAGTAAAAATGTAAAAAATATACTGCATACAAAAGAACCAGAACAAATGGGTGCTAAAAAAATTGAAATTCAAAAAGATTCTGAAGTAGAGATGTTGGCTATTAACTTTAATATACCAAACTTTTTACATGAAGATCAGTTTGCATTATCTGCGTTAAGTGAATTACTAAGCTCTGGAAAAAGTAGTAGATTAAACCAAGTTTTAATTGATGAAAAACAATTAGTAAATACTGTTTACGCATATAATATGGAGCTAAAAGATCCAGGTGTATATATGTTTTTAGCGGTTTGTAATCCTGGTGTAGATGCTAAAGATGTTGAAGAGGTTTTATGGGAAGAGATAAATAAACTAAAATCTGGTGATATAAAAAAAGAAGAGTTAGAAAAAGTGAAAAAAAATACAAAATCAGATTTTATTTTCTCACTAGAAAGTTCAAGCAGTGTAGCTAGTTTATATGGTAGCTATCTAACTAGAGGGGATATTACTCCTTTAATGAATTATGAAGAAAAAATAGAAAATTTAGAAATAGAAGATCTTGTGAATGTAGCAAAAAAATACTTACGAAGTTCAAACTCTACAACAATGATTTTAAAAAAAGATGTTGAAAAAGAGTAAAGCTATATTATCATATAGAAATGATATAATGTAAATATAAAATTATAATAAAAAATAAGGGATAGAACGATGACAATTGTTACCGGTGCTACAACAGCAATTATTACACCATTTAGAAATGGTAAATTAGACGAGCAAGCATATGCTCAAATTATTCAAAGACAAATTGATAATGGTATAGATGCGATATGTCCAGTTGGAACAACTGGTGAGAGTGCAACATTAACTCATGATGAACATAACAGATGTGTAGATATCGCTGTTGAAGTTGCACAAGGAACAACTGCAAAAGTTTTAGCAGGTGCTGGAAGTAACTCTACAAGTGAAGCAATAAGTATTGCACAGCATGCCCAAAAAGCAGGGGTAGATGCAATATTTTCAGTTAGCCCTTATTATAATAAGCCATCTCAAGAAGGATTATATCAACACTATAAAGCAATTGCAGATTCTGTGCCTGATTTAGGATTTATGTTATATAATGTACCGGGAAGAACAGGTGTAGATATCTTAGCTGATACAGTTATTAGATTATTTGATGATTGCGAAAATCTTTATGGCATCAAAGAAGCTACTGGTAGTTTAGAAAGAGTGACTCAGTTATTATCTCAAAGACCAGAATTGAAAATCTTAAGTGGTGAAGATGCGATTGATTATTCGATGATTTCAAATGGTGCAGCTGGATTTACTTCAGTTACTGCAAATTTATTGCCAGATTTAAAAAGTAAATTAGCTCATGAGGCACTTTCTGGTAATTTTACAGAAGCTAAAAAAATAAATGATTCATTATATGAAATAAATTCTGTATTATTTTGTGAAAGTAATCCTATTCCAATAAAAGCTGCAATGTACATAGCAGGTATAATAGATACTTTGGAGTATAGATTGCCATTGACTCCTCCTAGTAAAGAAAATATGAAACTTCTTGAAGAAGTAATGAAAAAATACGATATAGTAAAATAATTTTATGTACACAATAATTGGTATTTTATTACTATTTTTGATATCAATTTTTTCTATATTATTATTTTTTAAATCTAAAAAGTCACGGCAATCTTTATTAGATGAGGGTACTTGCCCTTTATGTAATGCTACAACAAAAAGTTTTAAAGATACAAATACAGGTGCACTATTTCATGTTGAAGCAATAAAACAGAAAGTTTTAAAAAAACATGGATGTAGTGGAATTGTAGAGATAGAATATACTTGTAATAATTGTGGATTAAAAGAGGTTCATAATAGTGTAGGTCGTGGCTGTAGTTTATAAACTATAATAAAAAAGCAAGGTTCCAAACCTTGCTTTTTTTATTATTAAAAATTACTTGACAAAGAAAGACTAAAGTGTTATAATTTTATTAGCACTTTATATATTTAAGTGCTAATTCAAATCAAGGAATTAAAATGAGTAATAAAATATTTGAAAAGCTAACGAATCAAATGCAAGAAACAATAGAGTCTGGTTTGAGTCTAGCGTTACATAATAAAAATCAAGAAGTAGAAGTGATACATGTTATTTGGGGATTATTAACAAATACATCGAGTGTATTAAATCAATTGTTAAACAAGTTAAATATTGATAAGGCTGCAATTGAACTTGAAGTAAAAAGCGTTGCAAAAAAACTTACTTCAACATCAACCGTGACAAAAGAGACTATAAAAATCAGTAGAAGTACTGTGTCATCTTTAGAAAAAGCTGAAGGTCTAATGACAAGTAGTGGAGATAGCTTTTTAGCAGTTGATACATGGATAATTGCAAATTTAAAAAGCCAAGTATTTAAAGATACCCTTGGTAAATATTTAGATTTAAATGAAGTAAAAAAAGAATTAGAAATTATTAGAGGTGGTCAAAATGTAAACTCTCAAAGTGCAGATGATAATTTAGAAGCTTTAGGTAAATATGGAATAGATTTAAATCAATTAGCAATTGAGGGAAAATTAGATCCTGTAATAGGAAGAGATGAACAGCTTCAAAGAATGATGCAAATTCTTATACGAAAAACAAAAAATAATCCCATTTTACTAGGGGAACCAGGAACTGGTAAAACTGCCATTGCAGAAGGTTTAGCTCAAAGAATTGTTAATAAAGATGTGCCAACATCGCTGCAAAATAAAAAAGTTATCTCTTTAGATATGTCAGCTTTAATTGCTGGTGCAAAATATAGAGGGGAATTTGAGGATAGATTAAAAGCTGTAATTAAAGAGGTTCAAAAAGTAGGAAATATAATATTATTTATCGACGAAATACACACAATTATAGGTGCAGGTGCATCTGAAGGAAGTATGGATGCTGCAAATATCTTAAAACCAGCACTAGCAAGAGGAGAGCTTCATACTATAGGTGCTACTACATTAAAAGAGTATAGAAAGTATTTTGAAAAAGATACTGCAATGCAAAGACGATTTCAACCTGTAAATGTAGATGAGCCAAGTGTAAATGAAGCCTTGCAGATTTTAAGAGGTATAAAAGAAAAACTTGAAACATTTCATAATGTAAGTATAAATGATAGTGCATTAGTAAGTGCTGCTAAATTAAGTCATAGATATATTACAGATAGATTTTTACCCGATAAGGCTATTGATTTAATTGATGAAGCTGCAGCAGAATTAAAGATGCAAATTGAATCAGAACCTACAATTTTATCTACAACAAAAAGGATGATAAGTACTTTAGAAGTTGAAAAAGAAGCTTTGAAAATGGAAAAAAGTATAGAAAATACTATTAGACTTACTGAAATTGAAAAAGAGTTATCTGATTTAAAAGAGAAACAAAGAAATTTAGAGGCTCAATTTACAAATGAAAAAGAAACATTTAACGCAGTATCAAATATAAAAACTCAAATTGATGAGTTAAAAGGGAAAGCAGAGCGAGCTAAAAGAGATAGTAAGTTTGAAGAGGCTGCTTCAATCGAATATGGGCAAATACCAGAACTAGAAGCTCAAATAAAAGAGAATGAAGAAAAATGGTCTAAAATGCAAGAGAATGGTACATTGTTGCGAAATTTTGTTGATGAAGAAGCGATAGCTAGTATTGTAAGCAGATGGACGGGAATACCTATAAATAAGATGATATCAAGTGAAAAAGAACGAATTTTGCAGATTGAAAATGTACTAAAAAATGATGTAATAGGTCAAGATGAAGCCTTGAAAGCAATAAGCCGTGCAATTAAAAGAAACAAGGCTGGATTAAGTGATAGTAGTAGGCCAATAGGAAGTTTTTTATTTTTAGGGCCAACAGGTGTTGGAAAAACTGAATCAGCAAAAACACTAGCAAAATTTCTATTTGATAATGAAAAATCATTAATACGATTTGATATGTCTGAATATATGGAGAAACACAGTGCAAGTAGACTAGTAGGTGCGGCACCTGGTTATGTAGGATACGAAGAAGGTGGTCAGTTAACAGAAGCAGTTAGAAGAAAACCATATAGTGTATTATTGTTTGATGAGATTGAAAAAGCGTATCCTGATGTATTTAATATTTTACTACAAGTTTTAGATGATGGACGATTAACTGATAATAAGGGAGTGACAGTAGACTTTAAAAATACAATAATAATATTAACATCCAATATTGGTAGTTCTAAAATAATAGAAATAAACAATAAGGATGATCGTAAAAAAGAAGTTTTAAATGAATTAAAAAGTCATTTTAAACCAGAATTTTTAAATAGACTTGATGATATAGTTATTTTTGAACAGTTAGGATTAGATGCAATTACCAATATTGTTGATATTTTATTTCACTCTATCGCTGAGAAATTGTCTCATAGAAATATTAAACTTGAAATGACGAAGGAAGCAAAAGACTATATTGCAAAAGAAGGATTTGATCCAGTATATGGGGCTCGTCCATTAAAACGTGCATTATATGAAATTGTTGAAGATAAACTTGCGGATATGATTTTAGAAGATAAAATAAATGATGGAAGTTGTGTATTATTTGATATTGTTAATGATCAAATGAAGGTAAGTATTACATAAAGTGTGTGATTTTAACTTATTTAATCTTTAAAATATAAACTTAAATTAAGTATTTTTTAAATATAATCGCAAATATAATTTATGAAAAGGAAATAAAGTATGAAAAGAACATACCAACCGCACAACACACCAAGAAAAAGAACTCATGGTTTCAGAACAAGAATGGCTACAAAAAATGGTAGAAAAGTTATTAAAGCTAGAAGAGCTAAAGGTAGAAAAAGATTAGCTGTTTAAGCAAATCTCACCGAATCAATACTCAAAAAGAGTTTAATCAAATATATAAAAGCAACAAAAAGTGGCATACCCATAGTTTTGTTGTTTTTTTCAAAGAAAGTGACAACTTCAATGTTGCTTTTGTTTCTTCCAAAAAAGTAGGTAATGCTGTTCACAGAAATAAAGCGAGAAGGCTTCTTAGAGCTTTAGTTTTGGAAAAAGAAAATGAGCTTAAAAATGGTAAGTACATTTTAGTAGCAAAAAATGCAATTTTTGAAAGAAGTCACAAAATACTTAAAAATGATTTTAAATATGCAATAAAAAAACTAGATTTATTTAAATGAAAAAAATAGTACTTTACCTCATACAATTTTATCAAAAATATTTAACTGTTTTGTCATTTGGAAGCTGTAGATATCATCCTACATGTTCATCATATGCAAAAATGCAATTTGAAAATAATAATTTTTTTTTAGCAGTTTTTTATTCAATAATAAGAATTTTAAAGTGTAATCCTTTATTTCCTGGTGGATTTGACTATGTAAAAGTTAAATGTCCAGAGAAAACTCAATTAAATCTAAAATTTAAAAAGATTAAGGTAAAATACTGGAAAGTACCAGTAAGTAATAATTACTGTTTAATAATACAACATAATACAACATGGGATACATAAATGGCACAACCAAATGACACAACTAACAAAGAACAAACTCAAAAAAGAATATTAATAGCAACGGTTTTATCGTTTGCTTTTTTTATTGCTTATGACTTTTTATATTTACAACCAAAACAAGAAATGGTGAATCAAGCAAATGCTCAAAATGCAGTAGCTTTGGAAAATAAAAATAACGAAACCTCTACTACAAAAGCAGCACCAGCCGTTAATTCTAATCTTGCTCCTTCATCCAAGCCTCAGGAGCTTTCAACAGCTGCACCTGAAATTGTTACTTCTACAAAAATTATTTCACGAATTGAAACACTTAAAAATACATTTGAAATTGATAATTTAGGAAGAGTTCATCAAGTTACTTTAAAAGAGAAGCAATATACTAATGATAATGGCAAACAGATTCAATTATTTAATATTAATGATTTAAAACCCTTAGAGGTTAGATTCTCTGATAGAAAAATTAATGAAGAAGCTTTTAATATTGCAGTTGTAGCTTCTAATAAGAAAGTTAATGCAACTCAAAATATTGCAAAACTAACATTAACTCAAAAATTATCTCAAACGACATTAACAAAAGTTTTAACATTTTATCCTGATGGACATTATGATATTACTGCAACATCAACAAATAATGCAGATTTCTTTATTACAACTGGATTTAGACCTGATGTAATTGCAGATATGTATGCAGATCATGGTGCATTATTAAGTTTAAATGATGGTACTTTAAATATCATTGAAGATGAAGATATGGATAAAAATGTGGAATTTGTTGGAATCAACGCTGCTTCTGCTTTTGATAGATATTATGCAACTGTATTATATAACTATAACAAAAGTATGGCAATTAGTGTTATGAAAGATTCAAATGATTCTCCGCAAATTTTTATTCATGGTAATAATAATATTTCATTAAGTGGATATATTGGGCCAAAAGAACATAAAACATTAAGTGCTTTAGATACAAGACTAACATCAGTAATTGAGTATGGTTGGTTTACATTTATCGCAAAACCAATGTTTATATTACTACAGTTTATACATGATTATGTTGGAAACTGGGGATGGACTATTGTTTTTGTTACTATTTTAATTAAACTAGTATTATTTCCTTTATCTCATAAAGGTATGGTTTCTATGAATAGACTGAAAGAGTTATCACCTAAAGTAAAAGCTATTCAAGAAAAATACAAAAATGACAAACAAAAAGCTTCAATGCATATGATGGAACTGTATAAAAAAGAGGGTGCAAATCCAATGGGTGGTTGTTTACCTATTATTCTTCAAATTCCAGTATTTTTTGCAATATATAGAGTTTTATTAAATTCTATTGAGCTTAAAGGTGCTCCATGGATATTATGGATTGAAGATTTAGGTGTTATGGATCCTTACTTTATTTTACCTATATTAATGGGTGCGACAATGTATTTCCAACAAAAAATTACACCAAATACAATGGCTGACCCAATGCAACAGAAAATATTCCAGTTATTACCTGTAGTATTTACATTCTTCTTCTTATGGTTCCCTGCAGGACTTACACTTTACTGGTTTGTGAATAACTTATTTACAATTGGTCAACAATATTATGTAAATACAATTTTCAAAAATGCTAGAATTGCACGACATGAAAAACATGAAGAAGAGAAGAACCATAATAAGAAAAAATAAAAGGATTAAAGATGTTAGAAGTAACTAGTGATGAAGCTAAAACTTTTGAAGCTAAAACTTTAGAAGAAGTATATGAAAAAGCTTCTGAATCTTTAAACTGTTCTATTACTAACTTGGAGATTGAAATTATTCAAGCTCCAAGTAAAGGTTTTATGGGTTTTTTTAAAAAAAATGCCATAATAAAAGCGAAAATAATATCTACTCAAACACAAGAAAACTTTCAAAAAAATCAAGTATCTACTCCTCAAATTGAAACCTTAGCGTCTCGATTAAAAACTATCAATGAAGAGGAAAAAGCTGTTAATAAAGTGATTCCTGAAATGGTTCAACAAGTAAAGAATGAAAAGTTATTTGATGATTTTTATAGTTCAAATAAAGAAGAACTACATTCTTCTCCAATTATAAAATCTTCTAATTCAGAACTACTAGAAAAAATATCTAAAGAGGTAAATAGTTTATTTGCTCAATTATGTTATGAGATAGATGAAATAAAAGTCGATATTATAGATGATGAAAAAACAGTGTATATTGAATTTTCTGGTGCAGATAGTGCCCTTTTAATAGGAAAGGAAGGGTATAGATACAAAGCGTTATCTTACGTTCTTTTTAATTGGATAAATGAAAAATATGAGATGATGTTACGTTTAGAAGTAGCTCAATTCTTATCCAATCAAGAATCTGCAATTTTTGCGTATCTTGAGCCTGTAATAGAAACTGTAAAAAAAGAGGGTTATTTTAAAACAAAAATACTTGATGGTATTTTAGTTCATATAGCACTGACAAAATTACGGGAAGAGTTTCCTGATAAATATGTTGCTGTTAAAACAACACAAAAAGGTGAAAAATATATTTTGATTAATGAGTATAGAAATTAAATTATGTATGTAGAAGATACTATAGTTGCAATAGCAACTGCAAATGGGATAGGTTCAATATCAATTGTACGACTAAGTGGAGTAGATGCTTTAAAAATTGCTTTAAAAATATCAAAAAGAGATGATCTTAAAAATAGAATAGCTACTCTCTCAAAAATATATGATGATAAAAATGAACTTATTGATGAAGCTTTACTTCTTTATTTTAAAAATCCACACTCATTTACAGGAGAAGATGTTGTTGAGTTTCAATGTCATGGTGGTATTGCAATTACAAATATTGTTTTAGATAGCTGTATCAAGGCAGGTGCAAGAGCTGCAACTCCAGGTGAATTTTCTAAACGTGCTTTCTTAAATGGTAAAATAGATCTTTCTCAAGCGCAAGCAATCAGCAAAATGATAGAAGCGCGTAGTGAAGATGCTGTTAAATTGTTGGCTCGACAACTTAAAGGTGAATTGAAAGATTTTGTTGAAGATATTAGAAAAGATTTGCTTTTTATGCTGGCGTATACAGAAGTGAATATTGACTATGCTGAAGAAGATTTGCCAAGTGATATTTTTGAACAAATTAAAGAAAAACTGGATGCTATTGCTATAAAATTAGAAAACACACTCGAAGCTAGTAAGCGGAGAGAAGGTTTGATTGATGGATTTAAAGTTGCAATTGTTGGAAAACCAAATGTTGGAAAATCGAGTTTATTAAATAAGTTATTAAATTTCAACAGAGCAATCGTAAGTGACATAGCAGGAACTACTCGAGATACTATAGAAGAGAGCGTAAAAATAGGTTCTCATATTATTAAAATTGTGGATACTGCTGGTATTAGAGATGCGAGCGATGAGATAGAACGAATAGGTATAGAAAAATCTATTGAAGCCATTGAAGAAGCGGATATTATTATAGCATTATTTGATGGTAGTAGAGAGTTTGACACTGAAGATAATAAAATCAAAGAGCTTTTAAATAATACCACAAAAGAGACTGTAATAGTTATCAATAAATCAGATTTAGAACAAAAAATGAATAAAGAAAATTTTAATGATGATTTAGTTTTTTTGAATGCAAAAGAAAATATCAATGAGTTGATTAATAAAATTGAGAATATTTTAAACCAAAATAGTAGTGGAGATGATGTAACTTTAATATCCAAACAACAAGTAACTGAGGTAGAGTTGACACTTCATAATATAAAAGAAGCATTTACTCCACTCAAAACTGGTGAACTAGAGTTTTTTGCCCATCATATTAATGTATCTTTAGATCATATGTCAAATATCACAAGACCTTATGAACATACTCAAATGCTTGATGTAATGTTTGGTGAATTTTGTCTAGGAAAATAGATGTTTAGAAGTGCTCAAGTTTTAGAATTTGTAGAAGAAGAAAAAGAATGTTCTTATTTTGATGATAAAATTTGTGATATACGCTATAAATATATGGAAAATTGTACATCAGAAGAACAAATTAAAATGCTTGAGCGTGGTTGGCGTAGATTTGGAAATATGCATTTTGTTCCTGAGTGTAAACAATGTAATGAGTGTAAAACAATTCGAATAGATATTGAAAAATTCCAATTTTCAAAAAGTCAAAAAAGAGTTTTAAATAAACATAAAAATACAGATGTATATATCCAAAAACCATCAGTAACGTATGAACATATAGACTTATTTAATAAATATCATGATTTTATGAGTGGCAAAAAAAACTGGAATAAAAATGTTATCGATGTTCAAGAGTACAATAATTCTTATGTAAATGGCGCACATAATTATGGGAAAGAGATTTTATACTTTAGAGATGATAAACTCATTGGCGTTGCATTAAGTGATATATTACAAGATGGGATGTCTGCTGTATATTGTTATTATGACCACGATTATGAAGATTTATCTATTGGTCAGTTTTCCATTTTGGCACAAATAAGTATTGCAAAACAAAATAAAATCCCTTATTTATATTTAGGGTATTGGATTAAAGACCATTTTAGTATGGGATATAAAGAGAGATATAAACCATTTGAAATCTTAGAAAATAGACCAAATTTAAATGAAGAAACAATCTGGAGTGATTATGAGTAGAATAACAGATATTGAAGAGATGGAATTAGAAGAAAGAGAAGAAGTAAGAGATGATATTTTTTCTCAATTATCAGATACTTTATTATCTGAAAAAAGACTATTGAAAAGATTTTTTGAATTTTGCGAACAATATAACAACTTTGAATATGATGAGATGGGTATCAATATGGAAGAGTCTGAAATGGTTTTAAAAAGAGTTGTAAAAATAAGAGACCTTTTACTTTTAAATATAGAAGATAAACTTTCTTATAGTTTTGATAATGTTGACTCAGATGTACTTACGAAGTGTATGACCATGGAAGTTGTAAGAGATGAAATAAAATATAAAATCATTATACAGGTTATGCCTGATAGTTTTCATTTGGAGTTAGTATAAAATATGAAGTTTTCATTTGTAACATTATTTCCTAATTTAATAGAGCCATATTTTAAAGACTCTATTTTAAAAAAAGCAGTAGAGAAAGACTTAATTAAATATAAGTTTTATAATCCACGGGATTACACAACAAATAAACACAAAAAAGTAGATGATACTCTTTGTGGTGGTGGAGCAGGTCAGTTGATATTTCCACAGCCTTTATTTGATCTTTTAGATGATATTAAATCACAAGATGAAGATGCTTATGTTATTTTTCCATTAGCAGCTGCAAAACCTTTTAATCAAAATGATGCTAAAAGATTAGCTAAAAAGAAAAATATAGTTATGGTAAGTGGTCGGTATGAGGGTATTGATGAGAGAGTTATAGAAACTTATGCAAATGAAGTATTTAGTGTAGGGGATTATATCTTAACTGGTGGTGAGTTACCTTCAATGATTATGGCTGATGCTATTAGTAGAAATGTAGATGGTGTGTTAGGGAATATGGATTCTTTAACAGATGAGAGTTATAATCCAAATGAAGATGCAAAAATCTCTTTAGAGGCGCCATCCTTTACGAAGCCAGTAGAATTTAAGGGTTTAAGTGTTCCTTCAGAATTATTAAAGGGAAATCACGCTAACATACGCAACTTAAAAAGTAAGCTGTCTAAATACAAAACTCAGTATTTTAGACCATAAATGGGGCACTTTGGGTATTTAAAATGACACATACCCCCGACATAAGGAAAAAACATGAAAAATAAATACATTGCTGCGTTTGAAGCTGCACAAGTTGAATCTAAAGAGATTCCATTATTTAGAGCTGGTGATACACTTAGATTAGGTGTTGAGATTAAAGAAGGTAACAAAACAAGAATTCAGAACTTTGAAGGTATTGTTATTGCTTTAAAAGGTGAAGGTGTTTCAAATACATTCACAATCAGAAAAATCGGTGCTAACGGTGTTGGTGTTGAGAGAATTTTTCCATTATACTCTGATAGTTTAAAATCTATTGAAGTACTAAGATGTGGTGATGTAAGACGTGCTAAACTTCACTACCTTAGAGGTCTTAAAGGTAAGGCTGCTAAAATTAAAGAACTTAGAAAATAATTCTTTAACTTTTAAGGTTAAAAGGCAAGTATCTTTTGATACTTGCCTTTTTTTATGGAAATAATATGATAAATATAAAAAATTCACCAATTGATACAATCAGATTTCAAGATAAAACTTTTTTGATCAAAAGAGATGATCTCCTTCACAAAGATTTTTCTGGAAATAAAGCAAGAAAATTCTTTTATTTTTTAGTACAAGATTTTCCTAAAGTAACTACACTTATAAGTCACGGCTCAAACCAATCAAATGCGATGTATAGTTTATCTGTATTAGCAAAGTTGAAAAATTGGAATTTTATCTATTATGTAAACCATGTACCATCATATTTACAAGAAAACCCGCAGGGTAATTATAAATATGCTTTACAAAATGATATGAATTTAATCATAAAAGAAAATTTTGTAAAAGAAGATATATGTTTAAATGAAACGACACTTTTTATAGATGAGGGTGGGGCTTTAGAAGAAGCAAGTTATGGTTTAAATATTTTGGCTGATGAGATTACAAAATATCAAAATAAACACTCTATAGATAACTTAAAAGTGTTTCTTCCTAGTGGTACGGGTACAACAGCTTTATTTTTACAAAAATATTTAGGTGTGGAAGTTTTAACGTGTGCTTGTGTAGGAGATGAAGAGTATTTAAAAAAGCAATTTCTACAGTTGGAAACAAATGAAAAACTTCATCCTACTATTTTGCCAAGAAAAAAGAAATATCATTTTGGAAAATTATATAGGGAAAATTATATATTATGGAGTGAGTTAAAAACACAAAGTGAAATTGAATTCGATTTACTCTATGATCCTATAGGATGGGATACTTTACTGTACAATTTTCAAAAAAATTGTACGTATCTATATATTCATCAAGGTGGACTCATCGGAAATGAATCGATGATTCAAAGATATACACATAAATACGATTTTTAACAACTTATTTATTTTGGTTTATAAAGTTCATCAGACTTTGTTCATCTAAAGCTCCAGAAACTCTTTGCTTTTCGATACCATCTTTATAAATAACGAGTGTCGGAATACTTCTTATATTGTATTTTGTACCTAGATTTTGTTCATCTTGTGTGTTTACTTTTACAAATAAAACTTTTAGTGGATATTTATCTGCAACACTTTTAAAAATAGGTGCCATTGATTTACAAGGCCCACACCATGGTGCCCAAAAGTCTACTATTACTGGAAGTTCACTATTTACTACTATTTCTTCAAAATTTGATTGATTTAATTCTATAGGTGTTGTATCTAATAGTGATTTTTTACAACCACCACAGTTCGCTTTTACATACGTCTCTTTTTGTGGAATGTTATTTATTTTTAAACAATGTGGACAAACTACTCTCATTTTTTTCTCCTTAGCTTTTTACTTTTCTATTTAAAGTTTTTTCTACTTTTTTTACTTTTGTTGTGAGTCTATTTTCACAGTTTTTTCTTATATCGAGTTTTAATGAACTGTATACTCTTTCACAATCTTCAAGCTGCTCATACGCTAACTCTACGATACTTAAAGCCTCTTTCATACTCGATGCTTCTATAATCGTACCCATAGCTGTTAGCTGATAAGGGACTCCACTTTTATCTATAGCATCTATTACTTTACTTACTTGTTTTGAAACAGAAGAACCTTCTCTTCCATCATCAGATGTTGGGAACATTGCAAACTCTAATAAAACTGATAACATCATTAAACTCTTTGTTCCAAATTTGCTGTGTTTATTTCACTATGTTTTTCTATAAACTCTACAGCTTCATCTATATCATCTGTGATAATGTATAAACTCATATCTTCTTTACTGATATATTCATACTCAAGCATAACCTTAAAAAACTTTTCTAATGGTTTATAAAACTCTTTTCCAAATAATACTATTGGGAAAGCTCCCATTCTTTTTGTTTGTACTAAACATAATGCTTCAGATAACTCATCTAAAGTACCAAATCCACCAGGCATCGCTATAAACGCCACAGAATGTTTGATAAATGTTACTTTTCTTGTAAAAAAGTATTTAAAATTTAAAGAATGTTTTACAAATTTATTTACTTTTTGTTCTTCTGGAAGTCGTATATTAAGCCCTACAGATACTTTTGCACCTTTATTTCCAGCTTCCATGATACCACCGCCACCACCTGTAACGATAGTAAAACCTTTTTTGGATAACTTTTGTGATATTTCAACTGTTTTTTTATAGTACTTATTTTTTTTAGGAGTACGGGCACTTCCAAAAATAGAAACAGCAGGTGGTAAAGCTGCAAACTCTTCATGAGCATCTGTAAAATCACTAATAATTCTAAAAATTCTCCATATATCTTTTTCTTTATTATGATTATCTAAAAAACTTTTTTCAATATCTTTCATTTATAGCTCCTTTATTTATATAAGTGTAGCTATAAAATCTTAAAAATTACCATAAGTATAATTTTTTCTTTTTTACTTGATATATGAATTGAAAATTGCTAAGATTATGAAAATATTTCATTCAGGTAAAAGGGTAAAGATGAAAAAAAGAGTTTTAATCACAGGTGGAACAAAAGGGATAGGTCTTGAAGTAGCCAAAATAATGCTTGATTTAAAATATGAAGTAATCGTAGCAGGGAGAGACTTTACTAACTTTCCACTTAAAGAAAATAGTGATGTAGAGATGATAGAAGTTGACCTATCAGATTTAGATAATTTGCCAGAATTTATCTCAAAAGTGGGAGATATAGATGTACTAGTAAACAATGCTGGATATATGCAACCAAAATATACATACGATAACTATCCAAAAGAGGCAAAAGAAAAATTGATGAATGTAGACCTGCACGCACCAGTAGAACTGATGAATGCTTTTAGTATAAATATGAAAAAGAAAAAATATGGTCGTATCGTAAACACAGCATCTATAGCAGGACAAATAGGACATCCTGATGTTTGGTATGGTATAGCAAAAGCAGGGCTTATAAATGCTACAAAAATATATGCAAAACTTTTAGGTGCAGAGGGTATCACTGTAAACTGTGTAGCACCAAGTGCTGCCCAAACTGATATGCAAAATGACAACGAAGAGGCTAGAAAAAAAGCATTTAAAGCTGCTGTAGTTACAAACAGATTCGCAGAACCAGAAGAGGTAGCTAAAGCTATAGTATGGTTAGCCGATGATTGTCCTGAGTATATAAATGGTATTACTATAGATATAAATAATACTTTTTATGCGAGATAATTCCCTAATGTCTTATTTTGTTTATATCTTAAAATGCAGTGATGATACTTTATACACAGGTATTACTAAAGATGTGAATAAAAGAGTAGAGGAACATAACACAAGTACTAAAGGTGCAAAATACACAAAAGCAAGGCGTCCAGTCAAACTGCTTTATTGTGAATCATCAGAAGATAGAAGTAGTGCATCCAAAAGAGAATATGCTATCAAAAAACTCACACGAGCCAAAAAATTAGAACTAATAAATTTATCTAAAAATGATTTTTAAAATACTAACCAATATTTGAGTATACTTCCACTTATAATTTAAAAAGGGATATACAATGACAATCAATAATGAATTTATCAATCTTATTTCAAATGCTGATACACTTAATAAAACTCAATGTAAACTACTTAATATAGATTTTCCTACAAAAGTAAATTTTATAGAAGAGGTAGTAGGTACGGATATATCAGAACACGATGTAAATAAACTGATACTTTTAAAAGGTATTGTTGCTCTTAAATCACAAGAACAAATAATAAAAAACTATATGAAAATAATTGATTTTAAAAAAAATAAAATAAAAGAGACTGTTGCCAAAACACAAGAAAAAGAACCAGTAAATCAAAACAATCTGCATAATACAAATATAAGTATTTATTGTGATGGAGCGTGTTCTGGAAACCCTGGACGTGCTGGAAGTGGATTAGCCTTATATAAAAATGGTGAAAAACCAGTTTTATACTATGGTAACTATGTGGCAAATGGTACAAACAATATAGCAGAACTCAACGCTTTATATAAAGCATTATTATTAGCAGATGAGATGAAAACAGATGAAAAAGTGATGATACTTTCAGATTCAAAATACAGTATTGACTGTATCTCTACTTGGGCGTATGGTTGGAAAAAAAATAACTGGACTAAAAAATCAGGAGAGATAAAAAACCTAGAACTTATTAAAAATGCTCATAATTTATATGAACAAATAAAAGATAAAATCATTATCAAACATGTCAAAGGTCATGCTGGTATCGAAGGAAATGAGCTAGCCGATCGTATGGCTCTTCATGCGGTAAAAGCACAAAATGATGAGTTTGAAATATATAAATATGTTAGTGTGGATAGCGTTTTATAAACTAGGTTGTAAATATCTATTTTAGATACTATTCTCCTATACTTTTTACTTTGTCTATAAAATATTTGGCACTATGACAATTTGGATGATTTGCAGCATTCTCTATTTTAAAACCAATTCTTTTTAATATTTTATTTGCACAAAGTATTTTTAATCCAACACCTCGACCTGTATGTTCAAGAGCTATCTCTTTTAATTTATCATAGGGCATACCATCGGTATCTTCTGGATATTCGAAAGATTGAAGTTTGTTATCAGTGAAATATTTTACCACTTCATCATCGGCTAAAAACCAAGCTTCAATTGCTTTTCTTGCCAAAACTATAGAACAAATAGGACAGTTCCCTAATCTCTCTTTTGTTTTTGTTACACAAGGATCACATTCGAGGTCTGTTAATATAAGAATTTTATCAGGATTGTGTGCTATTGCTTGTTCTACAAATGCTTGCATATTGTGAGGGCATAAACTTCCTCCACCTTTTACATCTATTACTGGACCAGCTTGTTCTATATTAAACTGCGAAAACCAATCTTCTGAAACAAGATAATCTATAAGTTTTTTTTCTACTTTTCCTTCTACTAAAAAAGCTACTTTTACCATGGTAATCCACCATCAAACATATTACTCATCCACATCTTATCAACATCCATTTTAGTATAATCGTAATCTGGAAAACTATGTTGTACATTTTTAATCTCTGTTCTTCCATCTTTCTTATCAACTAAAAAAAGTTCATTTGGTTTAGTAACACGAACAATACTTTCGCTATGGGTATTTATAAAAATATTTACTTTTTTACTTTTATCTCTAAAAAGCTCTACCAATTCACTTATTGCTTTTGGATTTAATCCTCTTTCAGGCTCTTCTATAAGTACAATACCTTTTTTATTACTATAAATCATTGTTAGCATTGCTAAAGCATATATAGTACCATCAGAGATAAGCCCAGCAGGAAATCTTTTTCTAATATTCTCTTCTTTAAAAACCAATACTGATTTATTATTTAATCTTTCTTTTTCTATAGAAACATTTTCAAGACCAGGTACAATCATCTGCATTGCTTCCATAATATCTTCAATAATTTCCTCATTTTTTTCTAAATTTCCTAAAACGGTAGATATATTTGAAGCATAAGCATCCAAAACATCACTAGCAGAAAAGTCATCTGCTTCTCTTGCTTTTAATGGATCGATTTGGTATCTTTCGATTGATTTTAAAAATTCCAATAAATCTTTAGCTTCTTTTGAAATAAGCTTTAAAATTGTTTCATTTTCAGAATATTCTATCTCCTGTTTGATATCATTGATAATAATATTATTTTGTATAGATTTTTTTGCTATCTCTTTTTCATTTTTAATTATCGTTTCAAATATTGATGGTTTTTTATCGAGGTTTTTCACTTCTAGTTCATAGGTGTATAAATCATCTCCTAAAACAATATTTAATTTTGCATAAAATTTCTTTGCATTGGATGCTTTTAATTTATGAGAATGTATATTTTCATAACCATTATGCTTTTTAATAGCTTCATTTGCTCCATTTCGTATAATATCTCGTATAAACTCCAAAGCTTCAAAGAGATTACTTTTACCACTTCCATTAGAACCAGCAAATACAGAGAATGCCGCAATATCATTTATATTTATATCCACTAAACTTTTAAAATTTTTTATATGCAAACTTTTTATACTCATATATGCCTCCTTTACTAAACTTCCAAATTATAGCAAAACTTAAAGGTATTATCACTAAATTGTAATTGCTTTATCTGTAGTTTCTTTATAATTTATTATATCCCTAGTTTATCTTTTTTATACCGTAAAACTCTTCCATTATCATCTGCAATATATACATTTCCATCATCATCAAAACAGATACCTTCTTGGGCTGATTTTGGTAGTTTTATTTTTTTGATGGTTGTGTTATTTTTAAGATCATATTTTATGAGTAGATTTTTTTTGTCACTTGTCATATAGAGATATCCATCGTGAAAAGTCATCCCTGCTATATCTATGTAGCCATGATTAAAAACTTCTATTATTTTAGCTTTTTTCTTCTCTAAAGAATTTATTTGAAAAACTACAGATGCATTTTCTTTTAGCTTTTTTTTGTATGTTTTTTTTGATTGGTTTGAGAGATAGATATCTCCATTTTCATTTATGGCTATAGCTTCAAGGCCTGCTTTTTTTGATTTTTTAAGCAGTTTTATTTTTCCAAATTTTCTTTTGATTTTTACTTTTTTTTGTATTTTTAGAGTATCTGAATCTAAAACTAAAATCGATTCTTCCCCTTCAACGGCTAGTAAAAGTGTATCGTTTGATTTGTCATAGGTAATACCTTCTAAATCAAAATCACCTAGATAGATTTTTCTTTTGATTTTCCCTTTTTTTGAAAGCTCATATAAAGTACCTTCATCATTTACTACAAATAAAGAGTTTGATTTATTTACATAAGTGATACCAGAAGCTTCTGGTATTTTTGCTATTGTTTTTGCATGGAGATTTAAAAATCCCCCTACAATAACGGTAAGTACAGTGAGTTTAAAAACTTTAATCATTTTTATACTTAGATTTGAAAGTTTCTTTTTGCTTCATCTTCTTTTTTGTCATCCCACTCAAAAATAAAACACATAGGGAGTTTTTCTTGTCTTCCTAAATATTTCGCTGTTATAAAAGCTGATAACATAATAGAAGAGATAGCTAACACCGAAGCAAAAGCAAGTGTAGATATCCCTGTAAGTCCTTGACCTACTGTACATCCTATAGCCAATACTCCACCTACACCCATCAAAGCACCACCAATCATATTAAACTTGATTTTACTATGTTGTAAGTTTGAAGTACATCCAAAACTATATTTTCTATTGAACTTTGACATGATAAATGCCCCAGATACAACACCTAAAACTATACTTACTCCAAAAGATAATTCTGTTACTTGATAGTATGAGAAAAATTCCAATGTCTGAGCACTTGGATATACAAAAGTCACACTCGCTAAACTTATTTGTCTTTCGATACTTTCGATTCCTATTACCCCTGTGATATACCATCCAGCTGCAACAATTAGTCCCATAATAACACCATCTTTTAAAGTCAATATTCTTTTAAAACTTTTTGTTAAAAACCATAAATAAGCTACCAATGGGATAATAATAACAAAAATATTTAACTGTTCATTTGCTATATATGATGATATACCTATTAATGTTTCGTTTTGTGAGATAGGTGTAATTAACTCACTTAAAAAACCTTTTGTTGTTGCATAAGCAAAAATAGCAATAAAAAGTAACGTCACTAAAGAGTATGCATCACCTTGTGCAAACTTTACTAAGTGTCTACTACTACAACCATCTGCTAGCATCATTCCTATACCAAATAAAACTCCACCTAATATAATTGTAAAATAGTTTACATTTTCTTTTAAATAATTTGTTTCACTTAAATCTATCTCATTTATATTTGTTACAGCATAAGTAGCTATTATGGCTACAATAATTGCCATAACAACAGATGCAGCTCTTTTAGTAGAATCTGTTAATATATAATCTTTTATCGAACCACTAAAACAAAACTGGTTCTTTTGAGCAATAGCTCCAAATACTAAACCAAGTATAAATGCTGATAAATTTACTATTTTAAATACTTCATAATTTTCTAAATCGAACATTTTTATCCTTTCTAATTTTTCATTGTAGCCAATTATTGAAAAGATGTCAAGTAAGACAATAAATTTACTAGGGATTAAACCGACCTTATAATCCCTTTTGTTAAGGTGTTTTTAAACTCTTATAATGATAAAAGATATTATCAATTATTATAAAGTCTATTAAGTTATATGTATTATACTATAATACTCTAGTAAAGTACAATACATTAAATAAATAGAAATACTTGACATTAATTTTCATTTCTGTTATAATTTCTTCAACAATTTGGCAAAAGGTCAAATGAAAAGGAAAATAAGATGAAAGAAAAAGCGTATCGATCGGTTGTAAAAACTATCTCTTGGAGAGTGTTAGGAACTATTGATACTATTGTTATATCTTATTTAATTACCGGTAGTTTAGCTATGGCAGCATCGATTGGTTCAATCGAAGTTGTGACTAAAATGATTTTATACTATTTTCATGAAAGAGGATGGGATAAATTAAGTTTTGGAAGAACACAAGAACCAGACTATCAAATTTAGGAAAGAATATGACAAATACAATAGAAGAATTAAACAAACAATTTAAAAACTCTAAACCACAAGATGTACTAGAGTTTCTTTTAAATGACAAAACAAAAAATGTTGCACTCTCTTCTAGCTTCGGAGCAGAAGATCAAGTGTTAACTCACATGATGCTGATGCACGATAAAAATGCCAATATTTTTACACTAGATACTGGTCGGCTTCCATATGAGACTTATGATGTTATGGATTCAACAAATTTAAAATATGGAATAAAAGTAGATGTTTTTTTCCCAAAAAATGAAAAAGTTGAAGAGCTATATAAAACACAGGGTATCAATGGATTTTATGAGTCTATTGAAAAAAGAAAAAACTGTTGTTTTGCAAGAAAAATAGAGCCGTTACAAAGAGCTTTAAAAGATGTAGATATTTGGGTGACTGGTTTACGAGCTTCACAAAGTGTAACACGTGAGGATATGCCACTTTTTGAATATGATGAAACATTTAAAGTAATCAAAGTAAATCCACT
>Ga0193953_1000444_pt1 | contig 22802 bp, 15 predicted proteins | sample BB_4_MG_FD_140325 | JGI IMG/M metagenome (GOLD analysis project Ga0193953, IMG submission 140325) | Microbial mat bacterial communities from the Broadkill River, Lewes, Delaware, United States - BB_4_MG | ecosystem: Environmental > Aquatic > Freshwater > River > Microbial mats | place: USA... | reverse complement strand
GTTGAATTGGAGAGAGGCCACCTTTGGCTTTGCAGCGTTTATTTGGACTTAAAAACAGACCTGAAATAAAGGTTGCAAAGGCCTGGCACAGCTGTTGCAGACTGACGCTTGAGGAATGCCGATGGACCGAGGGACAAATGTTGTTAGCTGCCATGATTAAGTGCTTTGTTAGGAGTTGATTAAGTTCAAAAAGAGTCTGTAGCTACTATTAAGCGGAAAGCCTTAGAGGAAATAAAGAAATTAGGAAACATACCGGTTTATGCTTATGTAATATTATTCTAATTAATCTCAAATATCTGGGATGGGCGAATTACCATCGATATATTATTTCAAAGAATGTATTCTCTCGTATTGATGGTGATATTTACCAATGCTTTGGCAAAGGGCAAAAAGAAGGCACTATAATAAATACCGCCACTGGATTAAAAACAAATAATTTTAGACTATCGCATCCATAACTCGTTGTTTGTAGCTCTTATGGTGATTCTATGGTTGAACTCTTCAAAATGGAAGTATCCTAATTAAAATGTACATCATGCTTATTAACGGAGCAAATTCCTTTGATAGTTACTGGTATGCCTACTTTGGTGTTTGAAGTAAAACTAACCAGGTAAGAATGCACGTCTCATTTTTAAAGTGCTTGATTCGTATGCAGAAAAAGTTGTACCTACAGTATATTGATGGTTTGATTGCAGTGATGCCCTCCGGTTACCCTACCTTCTCCTAATTTGATTGCTTCTTAGATACTTTTGCATGAAAACTGAATCATACAGATTAGATTCTGACCTAAAATAGTAAAAGTGACATTGATTAGTTTAATGAGGCTGGTGACATGATTCGGAACTAATGATCAGTTTTAGTGGATTACCTGTAATTCTAACTTTTTACCAATGAAACATTATTCTTTTATTTATATTTGTTGCAAATCTTAACGAAATAATACTGACAGCATTGTTATAATGGCAGATCAAACTGATATATTGAAGCAACTAAAAGAGGGTAATAAAGCTGCTTTCGAGTATATTTATCAGGAATATTATGAAATGTTATTGTATGTGAGTCTTCAATACATTTCTAATCGTGAAGATGCCAAAGAAGCCGTTCAGGATGCCTTTGTTAAGCTATGGACGAATAGAATTACCATTAAAGAAAGTGCCAACATACGTAATTTTCTTTACACCATCGTTAAGAATAACTGCTTGAATATTCTAAAGAAGCAAGAGGTTGTTTTACGAAGTCAGGAAAATCTTAAATGGATGGAAATGCACTATCAATATGAGGCCATGAATAGGCTTGGTTTTGATACTTTAGAGTTTAAAGAACTTCAGCAAAAGATTGAAGAATCCATTGACAAACTGCCTGATCATTGTAAAGAGGTATTTAAATTAAGTCGTTTTTCTCAGCTTAAGAATAAGGAGATTGCTCAAAAACTGAATATTTCTGAAAAAACCGTTGAGTCACATATGACTAAGGCTATTCGTTTACTCAAGGATGATTTAAAACCTTATCTCCCTGTCGTATTACTCATATCCGATTTTTTTTCTTAACGATGGAATAGCTATCATTAAGAATCGTATATGATAGTTTCTGTATTAGGCAATGGAATCTAAGTATTAATCGCAACGAACCTAAGGGTTTATTATTTGTAGTTTTAGGCCATAGATTGGCTGAACATTAATAAATCATAAATCTGCCCACATCTTGCAATATTTTCAAGGGTATCAATATGTATCCATGTAAATTCATCGTGTTTCTGTGGCGTGTAATCGCAAGATTATAAGTTGTCATCGTTATAGTAGGTGAATTTGGCGCTAGTTGGAAGATGAGCTAAAATTAGGATGGAGCATGTGTATTGATATGTATTTGTCAGGCTAAACAAATTTTGAGCGGCTTGCATTGGCATTAAAAATAATAAAGATGCTAGTTGCGGATGTGAAAGAAAATAAACTTCATTTGAAAATAAACAAAATACTTGTCAGGGTAATTTGTTATGAAATTGTATAGTTAACGAAATGTGCATTAATCGTTTTTTGACTAAAACAACTGCTCTGTGCTGTGCTTTTTTAGTCAATGTGGACATACTATTGTTAATTATAAAATGAATTGAAATGAAAAAAATTATTATCTACATCATGTTAGGCGTGTTTTTCTCTGCATGTCAAAATGCAGAAGAAACTATCGACAGTATTGATCTTGTTAATGACAAGCCAATACAGCGGGCAGCCGGGGATTTAAAGTCGACCGGTTGGGATTGGACAACGGATGAAGTCTTACCACTTTATCGTTCACGAAGTGAGGATAATAAGTCTATCCCAATTTATGGGGCTAAAACACCTTTTTATTCACAACATGTTTTAGCAGAAGAACTGGATATGTATGAGGAAGACGGATGGAAATTGGTATTTAGAAATTTTGGTAGCCCGGAAGTACCCCGGTTGGAGGACTGCCTTCTTTTGCTCTTTACAATAAGTATACAGGTATTTTAAGAATTATGACCTACATACCTATGGAGTTAAGAGCAAACTATACACATTTATTATCAACTTTAGAATACTCAACGTCAAGTGATCGTTCGACGATATTGACTTTTTATTCAGATTTTGATCAATCTGATATTGCGCATCATGATCCTGAACAAAAGATTTTCTACACAGGAGAATGTTATGATTATCAGCACTTTTGGACGCATGCCGATATTGTTTTAACGGGTTATGATCAAGATGTTCTTAATAAGGATGTTGTATTTGATTATAGAATAAAAGGTGTGGAGATAACAACAGGCAGTGCTTGGGGTGAAATTTGGGGATCTGCAACGCAAGTGCTTTCACAAAGAAGTGTGTCTGGGTTTTGGAAATTAGTTGATCAATTAAAAAACGGAGCCGATACGGGTGTGTCTTTTTTCAATAGTACACAGGATTTAATTGGTGTAATAGATAAGATAGCATCAGGAGAAACTAAAGTTGAGACTGATTCTACTGAGTCAAAAGCTGAGTTAAAAGGTTTTGGTACTGTTATAAGTGCAGTTACTGCAGCAATTGGTATTGTTAAAGGGTTTATAAGTAAATCAAAAGGAAATTCACAAATCCCCATTAAGTTTAATGCGGATTTAGATGTGAAGTTAGAGTTGTCTACAGAATTATCTTTATATCATTGTAAAATTGCTTTAAATCCTAACTCATCTCATGTATCAGCTATTAAACCTGTACAAAACATTAAGTGGGGTGTGTTTAACTTTAAGGATTATATTCCTTGTAGGAAAGATTTGTATTATATGGTGTGGCACAATCAAAGGCCTCAGGAGATGGATTATCTGGATTTAAATACAATAGAACAGAGATTTGTATCTAATTTAGTTATCAACCCTGAGATTACGGATGTAGAAATTAGAGGTGGATTTGTGACACCAAAACCATTTAGAGGGTTTTCGATGTATTCTAATTTTTCCAATGTAGAATACACTCATGGTGTATATCTGGTTCAAAATTATAGGATTGATGAAGCTGCCATACAGTTTATCATTAAATATCAACATCCATCTGAAGGTGAAAAAGAAGTGAAAATAATAAAGACATTTGGAACTAATTATTATCCAGGTGTGACTTTGTGGGAGGATATGTGCATGGAGTATGGTGAATGTCCTGATGGATCTTGCTATAGAGATCCTAGACGACAAGCCGAGTTTGAGTATTTTACTGAAAAATATGAGGAAAGAAGAAGGTAGATTGTGATTCGTATATGAGGGTGTCTTGATAGTTTTGACATCCTCTTTTTGTACATATACCTTTTCGTGGCTATGCTGAAGTATATATTTCTGAGAGATAACCTTCATTTTTAGCATGTTCTATTTTTATCTGTTGACAGTGAAGTTAACAAACAAGTGCTAGGTCCATGGATGTGTCAAGTTTGATTGGATGCATTTTAGGATTGGCATGGGTACTTGAGGTAAATTAGGATATGAAGGAAGGAGTTGGTTTGCTTGACTTCCTGAGGGCAGAAATTTGAGGCAACGAATAAATGAGCCATGTTTTTGGGGGAGTTCCAAATTCAATCGCACTCTTATTGAGTAAATCAAAGTAGAACCCAAGGGTGATTATGATATTCTCTATGATAGAATTGGTGTTGGTTCGATCGAGATGTGATTATGTAATTATACTTGTGATATAGCAACAACTGATAAAACATTACAGTAAATTTAATAATATGAAAAAACTATTGACTTTTACTTTATTCACACTTACACTTTTTGTTTCATGTGAAAAAAAGATTGATACAGTTACTGATATAAAGATCATTGAAGATCAGCTAAAGGAGTTGGTTAGAGAGAAGGAAATAAAAAAATGCTCAATCATTATAATGTCTGGAGAGAAGAGGCATAAAGAACATGATGATGTGGATTTTACAATTTCGAATGGTTTTGTGGTGGTAAATGGGTATGTTCTTGGTAAGAAATATCAAGATAGTTATAATTTACTATACTTATCAAGATATCTTTTGCATACAGATAATACCCTGGGGCTTTATTTTGCAAATACAAATTGACGCCTATTGAATAATCATTAAAATTTTACATTGAATTATTTTGCGACAGCAAGTATCTTTTGATTACTCAATCAAGAGATACTTGTTCAATGCTTTTTTTGGGGAATTGAACAGATTCGAATACTTAGAACAAAATAATAGAGGCTTTCAAAAAAGTGCACTATATGTGTTTTTATTCAAGCAAGTTGAAGGGTGTGTCCAGGTTTAAAAAGAATACGTGAACAGACCATTCGCAGCGGCGCACTTCATACTTTTTGATCAGTAATTTATATTTAGTAAATACAAAGTAGAAGAAAGGTGTGGATTTACTCATGTCTAATTAAAGGTTTAAAAAAAATCATGACTTTTGAGTCTCTTAAGTGTATGATGGTGAGGTTGAAGTGATTCAATACCTGCAAAGCATAATGATGCTTTTTTTCTACAAAAAATTTTGATAGCATGATTACATCATTAGAAAAATCAAATATACCTGTAAATGGAATTTTCCTAAGTGATGATGCAGGTTTTGATACAAAACCATTTAGAAATTGTCTTTTCAAATATGATATTATTGACAACATAGATAACAATAAACGTAATAGTAAGAATGACGTTTCATTCTTGGATGAATCTCTTTATAGGGAATGTTTTGTTGTTGAGAGAACTAATGCATGGCTCGATGCTTTCAAGGTAATAAGTGTTCGTTTTGAAACAAAAAAATCACATAGTAAAACTCTAAGTATAACGGCTTTTGCGTTTTGTTTCTCAGAAAACTTTAAACAACTTCTTTAATTAACCAACAATACAAATAATACAAGAATATCTATTTTTACTTATTTTTGCATTTGAATAAAGTCCATTATAAAAATCATCGAAACTCTATGAACGAGGAAAGTAGACAGCTCGATGAAAAACAGCTAAAATACTTTGAAAATATATATAAAAAGGGATACAATATTATTGCATAACTAAGCATAAAAAATCAAAAGAATAGAAAGAATGAGAAATTCGAAAGAAAAATGCGAACCGGCTAATTCCTCAACCTGGAAAATCAAAGTGGGGGCTTTACTTCTTACTTTTTTATTAGGTGTTTCTTCAGCGTGGGCTGGCCCCACATTAAGCTCAGCTGATCTTGTTGTTGTTGGTCGAAATACGGATTTGAACGATGAATTTGCCTTAGTGGCACTGGCTGATATTCCGGGAAACTCCATCATTTTTCTGACAGATGAAGGATGGGATGACAGTGGTTTTACTTTTACCGATAGCGAGGATGTATTTCAATGGACCGTTCATTCAAATGGAATTAGTGCGGGCACGGTTATTAAGTTTACCAATGAATCTGACACAACATTAGAGATTATGGACTCTAATCATGGTACTTTAATTCATGCAGTTGGAACCCGTGACATGAGCCTATCAGGAGGTGATCAGTTGTTTATTTATCAAACCAGTGATGACCAGTACTCCGGCACCATTCAGCGGCTGGATGGCTCAGGTGGCACTGAAGCAGGTATGATCTATGCCTTTAACGGAGACGATTGCATGGCCAATGATGGTCCTCTCCCAAGTTCTTATGGTTGGCTCGAACCTGGAAATGCACATACCGGTTCAAGATCACAGGTGCCGGATAATATGACGGCCTTAACAACTGCTGATGGCAGTGGCAATGCCAACATTGCCAATGCAAATGGTATGCTTACGCAAGCTAGACCCAAAGGTCTTATAGAGGGTAGGGATCCTTGGGATTATGAATATAGTTACACTCCTGCGGGTGAATATGACAATTACCTATACGACGGTCCTATTTCATCAGCGACAAAAGAAGAATGGTTGATTCGGATTCATACAGTAGACAACTGGCTAGTAGGTGAAGATTTTGAGTTTGTAATCGACGATTTTCATCCTTTTACTGAATTGGAAATAAATGCAGCTCCGACTATCTCCATTAATAATACCAACCTGTTGTATAGGGAAAATGATGCTGCCGTTCAAATTGATGTTGCGGCTACAGCCAGTGATGCTGATGGAGATGCTGACTGGGATGGTGGAAAACTTGTGGTGCAGATTACTGCAAATAATGAAGCAGGTGATCAACTATCCATCCCGGATAATGTCGTTGGTACTATTCGAACCAGTGGAACCGATCTAATGAATGGTGCTACCAATATCGCCAGCTTAAGTGCCTCCGAAGGGACGGTAAGCAATGGAACAGCTCTAACCATTACATTCAACAGCTATGCCACAAATGCTTTGATACAACAAGTTGTCAGGACCATACATTACCAAAGCACCTCAGAGGATCCCGGAACTTCGAACCGGACCATTACCTTTACGGTTACAAGCAGACACAGAAAAACTGCCAGTGGTACCCGAATCATTACTGTTGAAAAAGTCAACAATGATGCACCTGTCATAACTACCAATAATACCTTATCTCTGAATGAAGGAGCAAGTGCTGCTATTACTTCCGGATCACACCTTGCCGCTACAGATATTGATGATGATGATGCTACAATAACATTCACAATTACTTCATCTCCATCCAACGGACAATTGGAAAATACTGATAATACAGGAGTAGCTATCACATCCTTTACTCAGCAAAACTTAACGGATGGTAAAATTCGGTACGTTCATGATGATACTAATACCACAAGCGATAGCTTTACTTTTAAAGTGGCTGATGGGGTTCCAAATGAATTAACAGAGCAAACTTTCAACATTACAATCAATGCGGTTGATGATGATGCACCCGCTATTACTACCAACAGGGCATTAGAACTTAACGAAGGAGCAACAACTGCTATTGGCATCAGTGCTTTGGAAGCCAATGATACGGATTCGGATAATGCTACTTTAACATTTACAGTTACTTCAAATCCATCCAACGGGCTATTGGAAAATACCGATATTACAGGAGTAGCTATCGCATCCTTTACCCAGCAAAACTTAACGGATGGTAAAATTCGGTACGTTCATGATGATAGCAATACCACAAGTGATAGCTTTACATTTATAGTGGCTGATGGGGTTCCAAATGAATTAACGGGGCAAACCTTCAACATTACAATCAATGCGGTTGATGATGATGCACCCGCTATTACTACCAATACGGCATTAGAACTTAACGAAGGTGCAATAGCTGCAATTGGTATCAGTATTTTGGAAGCCAATGATACGGATTCGGATAATGCCACTTTAACCTATACGGTTACTTCATATCCATCCAACGGACAATTGGAAAATACCGATAATACAGGAGTAGCTATCGCATCCTTTACCCAGCAAAACATAGTGGATGGAAAAATTCGGTACGTTCATGATGATACTAATACCACAAGCGATAGCTTTACGTTTAAAGTGGCTGATGGGGTTCCAAATGAATTAACGGGGCAAACCTTCAACATTACAATCAATGCGATTGATGATGATGCACCCACTATTGCAACAAATACTGTATTAGAGCTCAACGAAGGTGCAACTGCTGTTATTGGCATCAGTGCTTTGAAAGCCAATGATTTGGACTCGGATAATGCTACTTTAATATTTACAGTTACTTCATCTCCATCCAACGGACAATTGGAAAATACCGATAATCTGGGAGTGGCTATCATATCCTTTACCCAGCAAAACTTAACGGATGGTAAAATTCGGTACGTTCATGATGGGACCAAAACCACAAGCGATAGCTTTACATTCAAAGTGGCTGATGAAGGTCTTAACGAACTTACTAATCAAATTTTTAATATTTCGATTACCCTGTCTACCCAGATTAAATTAGTGGAAAAAAAGGAACAATCTATTTTAATCTATCCAAACCCTGCTACATCAGTAGTGTTTGTAGAAACTGAAATGAAACTAACAGGCGCTTCATTGTTTGCTATTAACGGTACAAAATTAACTGTTGAAATTGTGATTTTGGAAGATAGGAGATTATCCTTTAACGTTAATAATCTTCAAAAAGGAACCTATCTCCTTAGATTGCAAACTGAAAACGGATTGTTTACAGAAAAGGTTGTAGTAACGTAAAACCGGTTACAAATCTTACCCGGTAGCGATCGGATAAGCGATAAAATTTATAGTTCAATGATTTTGAGGTAGGTTTGGTTTAACACACCAACCTAGTAATAAAAATCCTCGACAAGGAGGCCACTAAAAAATCCCCAAATAATTTTGGGATTTTAAAATAAATCAAGGTTACAACAAGAGATATGCCTATCTCAAGTGTTGTAACCTTGTTGCTTTATTCTGATTTAATTACTGTGGATTTGCTACAAAAATTGACAAAATCTAAGCCGAAAAGCATTGTTGAATCCAACCGGCGGTCTATGACTACAATAAATTGTTATCGTGTCTCTCAAAAAAGTGCCCTTTCCAGAAATCAGGCTTTGCTATTATACTATTTTAACCACGAACGTGGACTTATTGATTTTGGTACAATGCCAGCTTCATTATACAATCGGTATTAAAATACCCTCAATACCTGAAAAGTCATCTTTTCGGGTAATGTTGGTTTGTAAACGGTATTATACCGATTACAAACCAAAACGATTGATAAAAAAATCAATCTGTGCTTTTGTATCGGCATTAACCATTACAATTAGCCAAACGATTTATCAATCATTTGGTAATACAAATGGTATTATATGTACTATTGACGAATGTCAATTAAAATGTATCGACGAATTTCTACTTAAAGCATTGGTAGGCATCGCTTAATTATTGCATAGTCTAGATAGTGTTTTAGGCTACTACAACTCAATTTTAATGAAAGGTATTACAATCATTCTAATGGTATTGAGCTTTGTGAGCATTTCCTTTGGATAAAGTTCAAAAAGTGTTTTATTCTTGGGAAATAGCTACATTTCTTCAAATAATCTACCTCATTTGATATAACAGATGGCTTTATCTACCAATGATACGGTCATTTATGACGCCAACGCTCCTTGTGGTTTTCGTTTTATGAATCACGCTGCTAATTCAACAACAATCCATAAAATTTATGCAAGAACTTGGGATTATGTAGTACTTCAGGTACAAAGTCAGGAACCCTCTTGGCCGGAATTTGATTTAATCAAAGAGGTGAATCCTTGAATTCAGACTCTTTGCAACACGATTAGAAGTCATGGTAATTGCATAAAATCCTTATTTTATTGCACTTGGGGAAGAAAGAACGGAGATGCTCTGAATTGTAATTATTACAAAGACAAAGCTCCTTATTTATACCATTTTGAAGGAATGGACAGTGCCTTAACTGCCACTTGCACCAGGATGGCGCAGACCCATGAAGCGGTGGTATCCCCGGTAGGTTCTGTTTGGCGCTACCTGAGAGAAAATACTTCCATTGATTTATATTCCCCAGATGGTTCGCACCCTTCTTTAGCAGGTTCCTATGCCGCTGCTTGTACATTTTATACCATGATATTCAGAAAGAACCCCACATTTATTACCTGAAATTCCTCGTTAAGTTCTTCGATTGCAAGTGCAATTAAAGCAGCTGCTAAACGAATCACATTTGATTATATTCCGCATTGGGATTATAGGGTTGATCACGCAGCTACTTTTGAAACACAAGTGGTGGCATGTGAAAGTTATAGCTGGCATGGTACCACGTAAACTACTACTACAAATATGCCTTCAGTTACTTTTCAAAGTAGTTCAGGATGCGATTCCATTGTTACTCTGAATTTAACCCTTGAAAAACAGATGCCTCTGTTAGTCAAGATGGAAACCTGTTAACATCAAACCAAGTAGGTGCCAATTATCAATGGTTAATCTGTTCGGGAATGATCCCCATTGCTGGTGCCACAAATCAAGCATTTATAGCTAGTGCGAATGGCGATAATGCAATCCTGGTAACTCATAATGGATGTTCGGTTACTTCTTCTTGCTATACCGTTATGAGTGTAAGGATTAACGAAAAGGAACTTGAAAAGGACTTGTTTCTTTACTCCAACCCATATGCTGGTGGTTTTTCAGTTAATTTAGGTGAAAACAACCAATCGGTAACCATTTCCGTCACGGATTTGATGGGCAAAGTAATTCATTGTAAAACCTACCATGACAGACAACTGATAAACCTAAACATCAAGGAACCGGCAGGTATGTATTTACTGATTATACAATCTATAGATACGAATTCAGTACATCGATTAGTTAAAGAATAATCAATTTACTAAGCGGGTAGGTAAATTGGAATCTTTACCGGGGGAGTGTTATCTGGTAAAAGGACACTCCTATAGCTAAGCCAATGAACCTTTCTAGTTCTGTGATAAGAATGATCCACCCTAAAAAAATACTTACCAATACCTAGTTGCAATGTAAAAAAATGAGGGATTTGTAAAAGGCTCAATGAAGGTTTTTAGTTCGAAACTTTTGCCTGGCTTGCTACATGGAAATACTCCAAAAAGAAGCTGCGAACAACTTTTGCAGTAATTAGATTTCTCATTGATGAATTATAAGCAATATAATCGCCAACAATTTACGATTATCAGTCTACTTGTGTAAACGAAAGTTGGAATAACATGGTTTGTAGTGGTGTTGGACAAGAAAGTTTTAGGCAATTTGAGAAGATTTGTCGCTTTTTATCCAAAGGAATAAGTGAATAGATCATTCGCAACGGCACACTTCATACTTTATAGATTGTAATTTAAAATCCATAACTTTAAAGTAGAAGAATGGGGTGGACTTACTCCTGTCTAATTAAATATTGAATAATTAATTTATGATTTTAGAGCTTTGTAAGTGTGTGGTGATGAGGCTGAAATGTGGCAATATGGGTAGAAGGAGTTAATTTTATTTAAAAAAAATGTTAATTCTCATCAGGGTATCTAGCCTCAGCATTGTATAGTTAGTATAAGTTGCAGAAATTGCAATTAGGGTAATGTAGGTATGGAACAATTAGAACAGATTATTAAATTACTTCGAGAAGAACTGACCGGTTCTGAAAAAGCTGCACTTTTCCAGCAGATGGAACAGGATGAGGAGTTAAGGGAATTATATATTGAGCAAAAAAATATATGGGTTAAGACTGGCGTGCAGTCGGTATTACAGCCACAAGAAAAAGTTGCTGATTTTAAATTGATTTGGAGCAAGGTAGCGCATTCACCTAAAAAGGTTGTTTTAGGTGTGCTGAAGAGGTACGCCGCCATTGCAGTAATAGCCCTTATGGTGGGGAGTGTGGTTGGATATTTATTTAGTGGGCAATTTATATATAATACGCAAGTTGCAAACCCTGTTTTTGCTTTTTCGTCCGGTGAAAGAAGTATGAGTGAGGTAGAACTACCCGATGGGTCAATGCTTAGATTAAACTCCCAATCAAGAATTACCTTTCAGCAAGATCATAAAACAAAACAACGGCTGGTGACATTGGAAGGGGAAGCTTTATTTGATGTGGTGCACGATGAAACAAGCCCTTTTATTATTGATTTTGGAAAGATGAAAATTGTGGATGTGGGTACTGTTTTTAATGTGAAAGCTTATTCGGAAGAGGATGTTATTGAGACCACCCTGATAGAAGGTCTGGTTGATGTGATTGTTGGTGAGAAAGAAATTACCAATTTGTTGCCAGGGCAAAAGGCTAACTATAGCAAAGAGGCTGAGCAGGTGCTTGTAACGCCTTCTAGTCGAAGACTTGATATGGCGTGGACAAAAAATAGATTTGTGTTTCAGGATGTGCCGCTCAGCACTATAATGAAGGAGTTAGGTGAGTGGTATGAATTTGATGTTACTTGGAAGAATGAATCTCAGAAAAATATGAAATTTCATTTAAACGTCAAGCGATCTACTTCTATTGAAACAGTGATGAAATTATTAGAAGCAAGTGGACGGATTAAATATGAATTGGTGCGAAAAGAAGGTCGATTAAGTGAAATAGTTATCAAATAAATAGGATGAAAACAACTAAAACCTAAGAATTAATGAGTTAAATTACGAAAAACCGGGATTGGTTGCCGCCGCTCCCGGTTAGTGAAAAGTGAATGAAGCAAGAATCTACGCTCATGCTTCAAAATTTTGAAACTTAACATTGCAAATTTATGAAAAAAATTAACTTTTATCGCGACCGGGAGCGGTCGGCGTTAAGTAAACTGGTATTGTACATGAAAGTTACGACGTTATTGTTGTTCGTGTCAATGATTACTGTGTCAGCCAATTCATTGGCACAACAAACAAAATTTAACCTCAAAGTTAGCAATGCTAACATTTTGGAGGTGTTTGAGAAACTGGAAGAACAAACCGATTTTGGGTTTGTGTTTCAGGCTGATCAGTTAAACTTAAGCAAGCGGTTTAACTTTGATAAGAATAGTGTCACCTTACCAGAGGTGCTAAATGAGGTCCTTAATGATGAGTCTGTTAGTTTTCGTATTATTGACAGCAATGTCATTATTGTTGAGCGAGATGCTCCTAAGAGTGTCGTTCAGCAACAGCAAAGTGGCACCATAAAAGGAAAGGTTATTGATGCAAAAGGCGAACCAATTCCAGGTGTTAATGTGTACGAAAAGGGAACCACCAATGGTGTTATTACCGGTATAGATGGGACTTATGCGATTAACACATCCAATGCAGACGTTGTTGTTGTTTTCTCATTCATAGGTTTTGAGGAGCAAGAAGTGAATGTTGCCGGACGTTCAACAGTCGATATTACCCTGGTTGAGGAAGTGACTGGATTGGATGAAGTGGTGGTTGTTGGTTATGGAACCATGAAAAAATCGGACATCAACGGTTCTGTTGTATCTGTAAAAGCAGAAGATATTCAGTCAGCTTCTCAAGTGTCGGTTGATCAGATGTTACAGGGGCGAGTTGCAGGTGTTTCAATTAAGCAAAAAGGGGGACAGCCAGGTGCCGGAACTTCAATTAGAATCCGTGGAGCTTCTTCTTTAAACAGTTCCAATGAGCCATTGTATGTCATTGACGGTGCGCCTATATCCAACAATACCAATAATAGCATTGGAGTGGGAGCTACATCGGCATCCGTTAACCCGCTTAGTACTATCAATCCGTCAGATATTGAGTCGATTGAAGTGCTTAAAGATGCGTCTGCAACAGCTATTTATGGTTCGCGTGGTGCCAATGGAGTTATTTTGATCACCACTAAAAGAGGAAAGCAAGGTGCTGTTAAAGTAACTTATGATGCAAATTATGGATTGCAGAAATTGATGCGTAAAATTGATGTATTAAGCAGTGAGCAATACATTAATCATATTGATGATATCATAAAACAAGAAAATCCTAGTGACCCGGATGCTGGTATATTTGAGAATTATGCAGATCCTACGGTAAATAATGACTGGCAATCTTTGTTATTTCAAGATAAGTTTATTGATGATGGAAATGTTGCCAAAATCACCAATCACAATATTTCATTAACAGGTGGAGGGGAGAATACCCAAACATTTGCCTCTGTGGGCTATACTGATCATGATGGAATTGCTCCTGGTTCTGAATTTAAGCGTTATTCATTGAGGTTAAACTCTACATATACGAAAGGTAAGTTCAGAGCTTTTGCAAATATCAATACTTCTTACACGAATGATAAACAAGCCCAAATTGGCGATGGTTTTAATTCAACAGCCGGACTTGTTAATTTAGCTATTAACCTACCTTCATCTATGCCGCTTTATACAGACGATGGTGAACGATTCATTCCAGGTGATTTGGACTTCGATAATCCCTTTAATATAATAGACGGAAGCGAAGTGGTTGGTAAAACCAGCCGTACCATGGCTAATTTGGATCTGTCATATGAGTTATTGGCGGGATTAACACTGAGTGGAAAAGTAAGCACTGATTACGTATTTGCGCGAAAAGATGCGTATGCATCAACTCTGACACAAACCGGTTTAGTAAAAAATGGATTAGGTATTGTGAAAAATACAGAAAGAGGTAATTACGTGTTTGAAGGACTCCTTAACTACAATAAGGTACTTGATGCACACCGCCTAGAGGCTACTATTGGTTCAACCTACCAAAAATATAATTACAGAACTAGTTATTTGGAGTCAAGTGGTTTTGTTAGCGATTATAGTAAAACAGATAACTTGTCGGAGGGTGATCGTGAAAAATTCTGGTTAGATACTTATCGTTCTTCATCAGCTATTATGTCATACTTAGGTCGTTTTAATTATGCCTTTAAAGATAAGTATACGGCTACCTTGACCATGAGAGCGGATGGCGATTCTCAATTTCAGGAAGGTAATAAATGGGGTTACTTTCCGTCAGTAGGTTTGGGATGGCGTTTATCAGAAGAGGGATTTTTAAGTTCCGCTGACGCCATTGATAATCTAAAAGTTCGTGCCGGATGGGGGCAAATCGGTAACAGTACTGGTGTGGGTAATAGCGCTTATGTGACGCACACTGCTTCCGGAGATGCTGTATATGGCAGCAGAATTGATAAAGGTATTCAAGTGTCTCGTATGGCAAATCCTGATTTGACTTGGGAAACAACGGAACAAGTCAACTTCGGTGTTGATTACTCTTTACTTAATTTCAGAATCAATGGTTCTGTGGATATATACAGTAAAACCACCAAAGATTTGTTGTTTTGGAACCCGGTATCTCCGCAAACAGGTTTTGCTGATCAAAAAATAAACTTAAAAGACAGTGATATCAGTAATAAGGGGATTGAAATTGCCATAAATACAGTTAATATAAAAACCAATGCTTTTACCTGGGAAACCAATTTTAATTTATCGCACAACAAGACTGTTGTAAATAAATTAACCGGGAATGACATTACTGTTTTTGGTAACGATTATCCTAGTACAATCATTCGTGAAGGGGAATCTCCTTGGTCATATTATGGTTTGGTTGCTGATGGTGTTTGGCAATTGGGAGAGGAAGATGCCATTGCTGATTCGGCTCAGCCTGATGCAAAACCAGGAGATCCGAGATGGCAAAATGTGAGTGATACCAGTTTAGATGAAAATGGAGAGATTATCAAAAACATTAGTGATGCTGACGATGCTCAGATATTAGGGGATCCTTTCCCAGATTTCACCTGGGGAATGACAAATATCCTTACTTATAAAAAGTGGCAGTTTTCCTTCTTCTTTGAAGGATCGCATGGTGCAGAAATGTTTAACTATCAGTATGGTCAGTCTTTTGATCCGATGAATAAGTATCGTAACCGGATGTCTGAAGTTGTGTTAGGTAGATGGACGCCTGATAACCCAACCAATGATATGCCTTCTTTGGTAAATCCTGATAGCTATGGCGGCACTGTTACCAACTCGTATACGATTGAAGATGCCTCCTTTGTTCGATTGAAAGACATTAAATTAACGTATAACTTTGACATGTCGAAAGTTGATTTTATCAGTTCATTTAGTGCTTACGTATCGGCTTCTAATGTGGCATTATGGACAGAATACAGTGGTTTTGATCCTGATGTGGCCTCGGGTGAGTCTAATAGACGTTACGATTTAAATAGTTATCCAAGTGTATCAACGGTTGCTGTTGGTATTAATGTTGCATTTTAAAAAAATCAATAGTTATGAAATATAAAATGTTAATTTCAAAATGGATTTTTATGTCCATGACTATGATCTTGATCAGTTGTCATGATGATATATTGGAGACGAAGATATACGATGAATTTAGTTTTACCGGAGACAGTTTTAATGAAAGAACTGCCGAAAAATTGATGAGTGGGATTTATGCCAATTATCAAATGAACGGAGAGCCCGGAAGAAATTTGATTTATGCCAATGATTTTAGCGGTGATCACATGTATAATGAATGGGGGGGGTTAGCTAAGGAAACCACCTATATGAAAAATTTCAACTGGACGGCACAAGCGCCATCCGTTTGGCTCTATGAGCATTTTTACCAGCAACCTTATGCCGCCATCAGAGATGTTAACGGATTGTTAGAGGTTATTGATAATGCGGACATGTCCGAAGAGAAGATTGAATTAATGAAAGCCGAAGCCCGGTTTATTCGTGCACACATGTATGATCTGATGTATGGTCTTTTTGGTCCCGTACCGTTGCGTACTAAAAGTGACGAAGGGATGTTGGGACGTCCAACAGAAGAAGAGTTTGTCAGATTTATTCAGGATGAAATAATTGCAGTTGCCGATAAATTGCCGGTGGATGTTGAAAAAGGTAAAGTCAGTCGTGGAGCTGCTTACGCCATCTTAATGAAACACTATTTAAATCAGAAAGATTGGACAAATACGATTGTATATGCTGATAAAGTAAGTGCATTGAATAAATATGAACTTTATACCGAAGGAGAGAATCCGTGTCGGGATTTATTTAAAGTACCAAATGAAGAGATCGAAAGGGAAACGGTTTTTGCCTTTGAATCTTCTAACTTACTGAGTTCATCAACAAGTGCTTTAATGTCACATTCTTACCCAAGTTATTATTATGGAGCGACTGTGGATGGAAGTGATGTAAAATTGCCAAATCAATACATTTCGGGTACAAAGAACAGGATATTCGATTTCTTCAAAGAGTCCTTTGAACCTGGTGATTTGCGTAAGCAGCAGATCATTGATACATGGATGGATCAAGATCCTGAATACGGTCAACAATATGCCGGAGAAAACAGGAATGCACCAATGAAGTATTGGCCAGATCCGGATGCTGATAAATGGTTTCAAGGGCATGATTTTAGAGTGGTGCGTTACGCTGATGTTTTATTATCAAAAGCTGAAGCCTTAAATGAAAATAACGGCCCGACTCAAGAGTCCATTGATTTAATAAATCAGGTGAGAGATCGCGCCAACGCCAGCTTATTGCAATTGGCTGATTTTTCTTCAAAAGAGCAGTTGAGAAGTGCTATTTTGGACGAGCGTGGTTGGGAATTCTGGTTTGAAGGTCAGCGTCGACTGGATCTGATTCGTCATGGTGAATTCATTAAAAGAAAACGAAATCACCCTGTTGTGGATCATCGAGTGGCTACTGCTGAGGAATGGCGCGTAAGATTCCCTATTCCAATTCAAGAAATCGATGTTAACCCATTGGTAGAGCAAAACCCTGGATATTAATTATTCAACTATTTTTTAATTGTATGGTTGCCCTGGAGGACTAAACGTAGTCCTCCAGGATTTACCAGATTATCAGTCATTGGTATCAGGAGAAGTTAGTAATTGTTATTGGGACATTACTGGTTTGCCTGTATCAAAATGTTAAGAATTTCACACTAAATCGACCCCGTAACAACTTGTTTTTTAATCGATAGTAGCTTAATGGATAAGCCGATCGAAAACTATTAAAGTCATGAAGTATTCACAACTATTGCTTTGGTGTTTTATACTGGTATCAGTATGTGGAAATGGACAGGAAAAAGTATTTCCTGGTGCAGATGAGAAAACACCTTCCAAAGCCCAGTATTTCAGTTGGATTAATAATACCAACGAAGGGGCAACCGAACAGCAGACCATGATAAACCTGGCCTTTTTTGAATGGCTGAAGGAAACGTATGGTATGCAATTGGATATTTATGCTTTTGATGCAGGTGCCATCGATGGAAAGCGCTTTTACGGCAGCATTTATTCAGAGCGTTTTAAAAAGCAATTTCCCAATGGATTTGATCCCATTTACGAACGTGCCAAGAATCTTGGTATACGATTGGGAGTATGGGGTGGACCCGATGGATTTGGGAATACACCGGAGGAAGAGCAAGCGCGTATAAATCAAATGGTAAAATTGTGTAAGGACTATGAGTTTGCCCTTTTTAAATTTGATAAAGTATGTGGCCCATTACCATTTGAGAAAGAAAACGCTTTTATCCGAATGATGAAAGAATGTCGCCAATACAGCCCTGATCTGATTTTACTCAATCACCGCTTAGGCCTGGTGGATGCCAAACCCTATGCCACTACTTTTCTTTGGGAAGGACACGAAACCTACATTGATGTTTTCATGACCAATGATGTAACAGCGCCACATAACCGGGCTGGTGCTTTAACACGCGGGCTCCCGCCCGAATTAAAAAGATTAACTGAAGATCATGGGGTGTGCTTGTCTTCATGCCTTGATTATTGGGAGGACGATCTGGTACTGCATGCATTTAACCGGTCCCTAATATTAGCACCAGAATTATACGGTAATCCCTGGTTATTAAGAGATGATGAATTTTCACAATTGGCCAGATATTTTAATTTGCATCGTAAACATGGTGAGATTCTTGTCAATGCCAAAGAATTGCCTGCTTCATATGGACCTCACGCTATTTCCAGAGGCGATGAGAAAAACCGGATTATTACCTTACGAAATCTGGATTGGAATGATACCAGTTATACCATTCAACTGGATGAAGAGATTGGAATTAAGGATGCCTCAACTGTTACGCTTGTACAGTTGCATCCGACCGAAAAAATTATCGGAAGGTTTTCACCAGGACAAAGTGTAGATGTGCCGGTTGATGCTTTCCGCGCTTGTATGTTATTGGCAACCACAGAAACATATGATGAGCCTGCTGTTAAAGGTGTTGATTATAGAGTGGTTAAGAATGTAAACGGACAGGCGGTAGAAATTGAATTAATTGGCCAGCCAGGCCAGAAGGCTACTATTTTGTTGGATAATACCAATAATTACAATCAGGCCATTCTTAATGGACAGAAAAATAGCAAGTTGATTGCAGGTAAGAAGGTGAAGATTGAATTTGAAGGAGAGGTGCTTAGCGAAATGAAACACCGTAAATTGACCAACCTGACACCAACTGCCATACCGGATGATGTGGAGGCTTTGTATGAAGCCACCGTTTTTAGTGCTGACAATAACGCTTTGGAAGTTCGCTCCCTAGAGCGCTCAGGGGCAACAAATATCCCGGAAGTTAAGGCGGCCAGAGATGCTTTTTTCAATCAGGAAACGTTTGTTGAGCGAGGCATATGGGATAAAAATTTATTTGATGGGAATCATCAAACCGGGTTCTGGCCATCTACAAAATATAAAATAGACCAACGCATTAAAGGCGGAGCTTTCCGTTTGGATCTGGGAGAAGTAAGTGAGTTGGACCAAATTGTCATTTACGTACCGGATGATTTCTCGCTTCAACCATTATTAAGAGAAGAAGGTAATTATGTAGAAGTATCCACCGATTTGTCAGAGTGGGAAACGTTAACGTATCTCGCCGGAAAAGAGATGCTAATTGATATTGAAAAACCAGTCAGATATCTTCGATTCAAAAATTTTCCGCAGCGTATAGTGGAAATTGAAGGATATAAAGATGGAAAAGCCGTGGACAGAACAAGTTGGCGTGCATCTAATTTATTTGCTTACCCAGACAAAATGAAAGCTCAAAAGGTATGGGCCGGTAAAGTGACGCTGAATGAGGTCGCTGAAAAGAGTTATTTGTGTGTGGCCATTAATGGAAAGCATGGCTTTGAAGGAGCCTATGCATCGGCTAGAGTTGATGGTAAGTTAAGAGGCGCACCCAATCGGGCTGTTTCATATCCTTCCAATACCTGGGAGTATGTGAATGCCATTCGTGATAAGAATTATACCTATTACATTCCTGTTAATAAGGAGGATGTCGGAAAAGAAATCGAGCTTTTTGTAATGGGTTATGATGAGGAAAATCTGGATCTGTCACCCGAGGTATGGATCAGTACGCAATCAGATTCATATAAGACGATCAAGTTAGAATTAGAGAAAAAATAATTTTCAAACAAAAGGTATGATAAAATCAGCTTTTATTGTGTTACTGGCGCTCACTTGTTTAGGTGTAGTGGCAAAAGATAAGGTGTATAAAGTGAATTCACCGGATAAAAAAACAGAGATGAGCATTTACATTTCTGATCAGGTGAAATTTTCAGTCCAACAAGATGGAAAAGAAATTGTGAGTCCATCGCAAATTGCATTAACATTAGAGAATCAAACTTTAGGTGAGAATCCCATTGTTATCAAGGCGGAACGTCAGGTTGTGTCTGAAACAATACGCCCGGTAGTTAAAATAAAAGAAGCACAAATTGAGAATAACTGCAATGTTCTAAAATTGATATTTGAAGGTAATTATGCTATAAGTTTTCGCGCCTACGATGAAGGTGTTGCGTATCGATTTGAGACTTCTATGGAGGGTGATATCACTGTTTTAAATGAAAAAGGGCGTTATGTCTTTCCGGAAAACTACATGTGTTGGTGGGGGCGAGAGAAAAGTTTTCAATCGCATAACCAAGTCTACTATGATTACACCTCGCTTCAGAAACAAGGTCAGGATGATCTTGCCAGTTTGCCTTTAATCTTAAATCCGGCTAACGGACCAAAGATTGTCATTGCAGAGACAGATCTGATTGATTACCCGGGATGGTGGCTGAATGGAGCCGAAGGTCTTGTATTGGAAGGAACATCAGCTCAGTATGTAAAGAAGTTTGATGAATTAAGTGATCGCAACCTGCCAATTAAAGAAAGGGAACAGTATGTTGCTAAAACAAAAGGAACACGTACTTTTCCATGGCGCATTTTTGCCATCGCCCGTGAAGATGGAGAGCTGGTAACGAATCAATTGACCTATATTCTGGCTTCTGAAAATAAGTTAGAAGATACCGATTGGATTCAACCTGGGAAGGTGGCCTGGGATTGGTGGAATGCCAATAATGTATATGGCGTTGATTTTAGAGCTGGCTTTAATACAGATACCTATAAATATTACATCGATTTTGCAGCAGAACATGGAATTGAGAATATCATGCTGGATGAAGGCTGGTATGAATTGGGGGATATTACTGCCGTGAAGCCTGAGCTTAATCTTAAAGATTTAATCACTTATGCGGATAATAAGGGAGTTGGTGTCATGTTATGGTGCGTGTGGAAAACCTTAGACGATCAGATTGATGAGGCTTTTGAACTGTTTAGAGAGCTTGGGATAAAAGGAATCAAGGTAGATTTCATGAACCGGGATGATCAATGGATGGTGAATTATTTTCATCGTATTGCTGCTAAAGCTGCTGAGTATGAACTAATGGTTGATTTTCACGGATCATATAAGCCCGCCGGTTTACGACGCATGTATCCCAATGTGATGACTCGCGAAGGCGTAAATGGAGGTGAACAATTTAAATGGAGTTTGCGACAAACCCCTGAGCATGATCTGATTCTTCCTTTTGGGCGTATGTTGGCCGGTCCAATGGATTATACGCCGGGAGCTATGGCGAATGCCCAGGATAAGGATTTTGAACCTATTTTTGATACCCCCATGAGTACAGGGACACGCTGTCATCAATTGGCCATGTTCGTTATTTATGAGAGTCCTATTCAAATGCTTTGTGATAGTCCAACACGTTACAAGCGTGAGCCTGAGTGTATGAAATTCCTGTCTGATGTGCCAACTGTATGGGATGAAACCCAGGTATTGGATGCTAAAGTAAGTGACCATTTATTAATGGCGCGTCGTCTAGGAGACAAATGGTACATTGGCGGCATGACTGACTGGAGTGACCGGGAGTTACAATTGGATCTTTCATTCTTACCAGAAGGTCAAAAGTATACAATGACTATTTATGAGGACGGGATTAATGCTGATCGTGATGGCAATGACTTCCAGGTGAAAGAAATTATAGTTGACAACAGTTATAAACAAAAAGTTAAAATGAGCACTGGTGGTGGAATTGCTGCTATGCTTCACCCAATCAAATAAGATAAAGAGGAGGTTGCCTTTGTAAATGTAGATTAGGTAGTTTGTTTTCTGCCAATCATCTGGCACCAGTAGATTGGATTCATAAAGTTAGATTTTAAGACAAGTAATAATGTGTTTTCCCCTATTTACTACCAGGCAACCTCTACTTTATAATAACTAAAAGTAAGTACCATGAAATTATTGACTTATATAATAGCATTCACTTGTATCTTATCAATATTGGGATGTGATTCCGGAAATGAAAGTAAAGAGAAAGAACTTCCCAAAGTTTCTATTACAAGTCCATCAGAGGGATACATTTACCTGAATGGTATCTATACCGGTTATAAAACACCTAAGGATATGTTTGTTTCTCCTGGTAACCATGTCATTGGTGTTGCCATGGATCATACAAAAACCTATCTTCGAAGGGAAGTGGAAATTGGAACAGAAAATATTCGTATTGATCTGGAGAATTCAGATAAACCTGAACCGAAACTATGGAAAGGTTTGTGGGTAGGTATTCGTGAAGCCACCTTAGACGGAAAAAGTACAACCTATACCGAAGAAGAGCTGGACAAAGGCTATGCGTATTTTCAATGGAGTATAAAAGAGCATTTTGAGGATTACTCATACAATACCATAAAATGGGAAATTTCGCGTAAAGATATTGTGGATCCTGTTACAGTAGATGTTATGGAAAGTGGTGATCATACCATTAC
>Ga0193953_1000443_pt1 | contig 22811 bp, 28 predicted proteins | sample BB_4_MG_FD_140325 | JGI IMG/M metagenome (GOLD analysis project Ga0193953, IMG submission 140325) | Microbial mat bacterial communities from the Broadkill River, Lewes, Delaware, United States - BB_4_MG | ecosystem: Environmental > Aquatic > Freshwater > River > Microbial mats | place: USA... | reverse complement strand
GTTTGTGAACAACCCCATTAAATTCTTCCAAACAGTAGGCATACCTTCCATCATATTTGAATAAGCTAGTCAGATTGAAACTCTTCGACTTATTAACTTTTCGCCTGCATTTTATTTCCAAACTAGCTACTTCTCCCTCGGTAAGCCGACTTATTGAAACGGAATACTGTTGTCCACTAGAAATTTCTTTAGGTAGGTTCAATGTTGTTGCTCCTATTAATATGGCTGATTCATCAATATTGGTGGCTACAATTTCAAATATCTCACCATCACCTTCCGCCACGAAACTCCAGGAATCAACACTGTCTGGTGAGAAGTTGAATTGATAACTAATTTCCCGGCTCTTATGAATAATTTTCTGCATCAGATAATCTCCCCTTTTATGGTTGCTGTCTTATTCAAGGTGTCCCCAAACACTTTCAGGTAATCGCCGCCGGTAATGGTATCGCCCAGGGTATAGGCTGTATCATCACTTTTTTTGAGGGTGATGGTCAAACCGGTTGCAGCTACCACCGCTGTTACTTTGAAATCTTCATCTCGAGATATGAAACCATAGTCAGACAGGCTTTCAACAAGAAAAGACTCTTTAATCGTCTTATAAACGCCTCCTGAAGCAACGGCGTTAACACTTCCTTTGGTTGGAACTGCATCAACAGTGATATCGCCACCGCCCCCGGTTCCTTGCCCATCCACACTTTCACTAAACACCTTCAGGTAATAGGTGTCACCCTGTCTTTTCTCTTCAAACAGAAATACACCATTAACCGCCGGGGTGAATACTTTGGTGTCATCGTTCCAGGAACCGGCTCCTCCTTCAATCATCACCTTGCCGGTGTTATCAGGAAATGTAATAGGTGATAGGTTGGTAATATCAAACCAATAGGACGCTTCATCGGCGTTTGCATCATTTGATCTTACAAAATTTGAAGCTGTTGGTACATCAAGTATCGAAAGGGCCCTGAAAAGATTCCGGCCGTTGTAATCGATCCCGATGACCGGTGGAGCCGGTAACTTTTGAGCACGTGACAGGCTGGCACGCTGAATACTTTGTCTATTTTTCAATGCCTCATTCAGCTCCGCCACATCATCAATAGTAATTTCCCCGATAGTATACCCCTGATACGCCCAATGCCCTGGGTGCGTCTCCGGATTCTCTCCTGCAGGTGCATTTTCGGTAAGGCGGTAGAAGCCTTCTACCTGAAACTGGGGTTCGGCACTACCGGCATTGCTAAAGCTGACATACTCCGCCCGGGCAGCATCAAATACATAAGTTGTGGCTGGGTTATACGGGCCCACCTGGTCGGGATCCACCGTATCTTTTTTATCCACCTTGGCATCCAAAAGCCCCTGCAAGCCATCAATAGTTGAGGCCGGTATTGGTTCATCCTTATGCCAGAATGAATCCAGCCAGTCCCAAAACTGTTGTTGGGTTGGTTTAAGGCCTCTCCGGAACCACTCTCGTAATGTGTTTTTGGGTTGTTTGGACATCGGTTACACGATATAAGATAGGTTAAACACATAGCCTTCCACCTCTGTGACCGTATCATCTATGATCGTTAATAGGTTTTTACCCGCTTCTATTCTCAGTTTGGTTACTTCTTGCGTCCTACTAGCAGCCACACCATAAACATTAGTATTTGGGGCTGAAATTTCGGTGGGTAAGGTGCCAATTACAAAAGGCGTTCCCAGAGAGCCATCAGTACCATCTGTCGCGAATATCCCGGTAATGGTTACGACATTTCCTGTCTGCCTGGCTTTTACATTAAACGAGTTAATTCCTGCCGTTTTGGCTACCACACCCTTCCATTCTGTTGATGATGCCAGCCCCTGTAATGCCTCCGGCAAGCCGTCTATCTTGTCCATAGGATGCAAAGCCGGGTGGCTATAGTTATTCGCATTGGTTGCAATCCCTGCCAGCTTAGTCCCTTCAGCATCTGTCATGAGCCTTTTACCCGCTTCAGCAGCTACTTTATCGGCCAGTGCTTCGACCAACCCGTCGATCATATTCATCGGGTGCTTGTCCGGGTGGACGTAATTATTTACATCCTCTGAAATACCCGCCAATTTGGTCCCCTCCGCATCGGTCATTAAACGGTGCCCGGCCACTGCATTTACTTTTTGTTGCAGGTTAATCATCGGGCTGATATCTACCCATGGCACATTCTCATCCGGATTGGCACTCGTGCCAAATTTGGCGTGATAAGATACCTGTTCGCGTGTGCCGGTATCAACAGTAATGGTTTGAATTGTTTTTACAATTTGTACATTAGTGGTGATGGAGCCGCCGGTGAACGGCATTAAAATTCCTTTCAATACCATGTAACCAGCCGACACACTGGAACCGGTTACCGTGCATCCGGAGACAATGTAATTATCGCCACCCAGGGCAGCCAATTGCTCAAACATACCATAGGCGGCCTGCATAAATGCCAGCACATTGGTGGTCATGGGGAAGTCGCGCCTGTTCTCTAATGTCAGTTTATCCATTGTTATTTTGTATTTACTATTACATCGTATCGTTTACCGGCCAGCTTGTAATAATTCACCAGGGCATGGAGCCGGTATAAATCCGCCTGGCTGAATAAATAGGGTATGTTGACTATAAAATCATAACTACCACCAAAATAGGCACTGTCATTATGCATGATAAAGGTGCCTGGCGAATCATCGTGCAATACTAAAGCATTCACATCGCTGTCGCGGTGGATCAGTGAGATGACATCACCACCGGCATCGCTGATAAAAATGCGGCGAAGGGATGGATCAAAACTATCGTTCAATGCTCCCTCCAGGTAACATACCTGACCGTTATGGCCAAGCTTATAAAGATTATTGGTGCGGTAGGTAGTAAACCGGTTATAAACCGTCACTATGGGTGATACCAGCGCCTTTAGCCAGTTCACATTAAAACCTGTACGCAGAACTTTTGGCACCAGCCATACTACCACCGTATTGAAATCAACCCCGAACATTGGCAATGTAATTGAGTGTTAAATCCTCATCGGCAATGGTGAGGTAACCCGCATTGGGCACTACCTTTCCCTGCACTGCTACCCAATCATTTTGGGCATATTTGGTTTCTACCGAAAGTATCTCCGGGATATCAATCCCATGTGTGTTCTGAAGTGCATCTACCAGTTTGGCCGGGATAAACTCACCGTTAAACGGTAATGTTTTGATGAAGGATTTAATGGTGTCCTCTGCCGGTGTTTGACTGGAGTCACTGATCAGGGTACCGTCGGCATTCAATACCAAGGGGTCATAATAGATATCCATCACCAGGCGCAGGCTGTCGCCCACATCACTGACCACGATTATCTTTACCCCGGCATCTTTAACGCGAAAAATGTATTGGGTGAAAGGTGTCAGCTCGTTGGGACTGGCAGTGCTTAAGGGTGCCAGTTCACCATTATTATCCTTGGCTACCTTCATGATCAGCGTGCCGTTAATCTCATCCACGGCAGCATACTTTACGATTCGCGCGTCGGGATCATCACTTTCATAATAATCTTTGTCCAGAACCAATGCATGCCCATATTGAAAGGCTTTGGCTATTTGGGAATACCATTGCAGGTTATGCGTTTTTTGCGTCGCCAGGATGGTATTCACCTCGAGCTGATGTTCATCAAACAGTTTTTCAAGCATCCAGATAGAGACGGCCACCACGTAGGTTGTCAATCGCCACCTGGCTGTTTTACTCGTGCTGGTCAGCCGGGTATTTAATGTTTCATCACCTTGAACGGTGTTAATAATGCCTTGTTGTATGTCTCCGATGTCTCGTGCCATTCTTTTTTGTATCAAGATTTGAGTATCAAGTATCAAGATGATTTACGGCTTGCAAATAGTCTTATGTCTTGCTACTTGTGTCTTATGTCTCATTTAGCTCACTTCAAAATCATATTCAATTGCCCAGAAGTCGATACCTTCAGGTTTCAGTTCGTCGGCTTCTTCAGGTGACAGGCCTGTGGCCGGTTTAATATTGCGACCTTTGTAAAAGTCAACAACCAGTTTGTTGGCTACTTCTTTTCTGCTCCTGAGCACCTCACCGGCGCTTAGCTCACCGGTCATTTCATGGCCGTTATCCTTTGCCAGGATAGACACGCCTGATAAATCACCGTACACCTGAACGGCCAGGTCAAACATGTTTTGGGATGGCTCTACCGTTACCTCGTTGGGTAGTTCAGTTGTTTGTAAGGAAATACTGATGCCCTTGAGGGATTTAAACGAAAGCGAATCATCAACCTTTAACTCCGTTCCTGGAGACAAGTCATCGGTCATGCCAATGCCGTTGTCTTTTGTCAGGATAAAGACACCTTGCAGGTGGCCGTAATTTCTCACGGCCACATCAAACAAGGTTTCACCCGGTAGTATGTTGGTTGGTTTAATCATTCTTTTTGACCGGAGTTCCTCTTAACAAATACGCGCTGAAGAAAAAGGCCAGCACCATAATGAAAGCCGTTGGGACATTCCATTCAATAGACAGATCCTTCACAAAAGCGGCTGACTCCTGATTATAGAAGTAGAGACCAACCACAGCCCATAACAGGGCAAAGAAGTTGCCTACAACAATGTAAGCGATCGTTCTCCTGGCTTTGCTACGCCCGGTGTTTTCGCTCAAGCTGGAGCCAACGAAATCAGCTACCTTATCACTCACTTTCATGTTAAACTCTGCTTTCTCTTCTTTCGTGAAAGCTAATTTGTCTACGCCTCCGGAGATAGTGTCAAACACCTTGTCGATTTTCAGTTTTCCGCCTAATAGTCCCATCCTTACGTCCTTTCTGTCCAACCGGGCACGAATATCTCCTGCTCCAGGTCACGGTTAGTAATATCATCGTATTTCTTGAGCTGGTAGAAGTTCATCCACTTCAATAGCCACTCAATAAGTTTCTCCCGGTTCCTATGCTTGTACCTCGATGTATCCAGGTAGGCTTCCAGTGCATCAATGGATTGGTTACCCAATGCGCCGTCTACCACTAAGTCGGGGTAATCCTTTTGATTGCGGTTCAACTTATTCAAGGCCTTTTGCAGACAGGTAGCGCCATAATGTTTGCCCATGTTAACAGAGGTATCAAACAATTCATCGGCAATCTCCTGGGGCATGTGAATACAGCTGAGTTTATCCCAGAACTCCGAACGATAGAAAGCAGCTACCAATTCATTCAATTGGGTGGATCCATCCAGGTTCGCTTTAAAATGTCCGTTTGGATATTGTTTTTTAATGCGGTCAACGATGCGCCACCCCTGCCAATCCGGCCAGTGTTTCCGGGCAATTCCTTTGTAGGTCTCACCACCTTTATCTTTTGCGTGGTTGGAATAACCACCCTCATGTTTTAGGGTCTTTTCAAATGTTTGTTCAAACAGTGCCATTCTTACTCCTCCAATTATAAATTATTTGTATTCAGCATTCACTTTAATCTTGCCATTCTCAATCTTAGGCAGACCAATAACGGTCATACCATCGTTTTCAAATTGCTTTTTTACTTGAGTAAGCAACCCGCTTATATCTTCAGTATTGATATAGCTTTCCACATCTACACCAATGTTTGGGCTTTCTTTCCAGTCTCCGGGAAGCGAGGTTAATAGCAGTACCTGATTCTGTTGGTCTGAATTACCACAAACGAAATCCCCGTTACTGGTTGCTAAATCATAATTTTCATCCAATAAGAAATCTTTCATTAGTGTTGAACTTTAGCATTAATAATCACATTTGGATCAGGATCAGGTAACGTATCTGCCAGCCATGTTGCCAAATCGGCTTTTAGTTTGGCCCCTCCATCATTGGCAATCGGAACCCACGTTTTAATCTTTGTTTTAAGGCTGTTTAAATCATCTTTAATCCCCTTAATTTCATCAATAACCTTTTGCGAAATGGCTATCCCGCCATTCTCGCCACCATTGAGTGTAATCTCATCGGTGGTCACATTGCACCTGGTATTGCCTATCTCAAAATAGATGCGGTCAATCTTGCTATACTTCACAATCATAAAGCGTTCTTTAGATTGTCCTTCAGGTACACAGAATACATCAGATCCAACTGCCGGAACCATCCACATACCTTCCTGTTTATCATCCACCACACTTTTAAAATTGGCGGTGTATGGCAGGTCACCATGTCTAACCGTGGCTGTCAGGCTTTGCTCATCAACAGCCTCCACCTTTCCGGTAAAGCTGAACGACAACAAGTCGAGCACAAACTCTCTGAATGCTTCTCTTACCTCTTCGTCTCTCATAATCGGTTACCGGGTGTTACTACTTGTCGAAGTCCGCCTGATCCCCACATGTACTTCACTTTTTTAATGATGTACTTGCCGCCCATGGCATCCTCGTAATTGTCATTTTTGTAATCAATCGCCCCACCTGGTTCCGCAAATGGGATAAAGAACAAATCAATCTTTCCGGCCAATCCGTCAAACCAATGTTTGTCCAGGTATCCTTCAGCAATTTTCTGAAGGGTGTTTTTGTCGGTTACATTGTAGCGGTAAAAGGTCTTTTTACTTCCACCTTCCAAACCTACAGTCACCTTTACTTCAGTATTATCGCGCTTCTTACCAACTACCACCACCTGCATGGGATTGGTGTCTTTAAACTGGCTTTTCATTCCATTCTTAACCACGTTTCGCCCGTAGGTTACTTTGATGGTGTTTTTAATATTGAGCATCCCCATTCCGGCAAAGAGCTCTCCACCATTAAAAGACACATGCAAATTCAGGTTATCCCTCACTTGTGCCAGGCAACCGGCAGCACTTCCGCTGTATTTGACTTCATCCACCATTAATTCAGTGATATTCCTGGCAACTGTTAAGCCGGTACCGCTTACTATTTGCTTACATAGGTCGGCCAGTTTAATATTCTTGGCATCGATTACTAGAGGCTTTTTGCGCAACAGGTAATAGGCATCTTCAAAGGTTAAGCGGATACGTTCAGCAGGATCGATATTCTTTACAAAGCCGCTGAACACCTTATTCATTTCATGCTCTTTGTAACCTGCATTAATCGTAATGGCGCTACCACGGGTTACCAGTGATGAAAACTCCAGGTATTTGCGTTTGCCATTCTCACGGATAAACACTTTATGCGGAAAGGTGATATCACCGGTTGATGATAATTCATCCATGTCCTTATTCACCGTGAAGCTATGGCAGCCCCTGAACTTATGTTCGTCAATAATTATTTCAAATACAGGTGTCAGCATGTTATCCCATTAACAGTTCAACCTCGAGGCCGCCATCGCTGATTGCCTCAATCTCGTACATCTGTATTTTATTTAGCTTCTTTAAATCATGCAGCTTTATTTTCTTAATCACTACGTATTCAAAGAGCCCGGCCACGATATCACTTTTGATTTCGAGCGCAATGTTTTGTAACCATAGTTCTTTTAACCTGTTAAGCTGTAACCATGGGTAGTTGTTAGTCCCGATTAAGGGACCGTATATTTTGATTTTATAATCATCGAAATTGATGAACTCTTTAACTGTTCCAGGAACCTGACCACCGGGTATTGTCGTTTGAACAATCTTTTTACCACCCTCCACAGTCATTAATGGCTGGAATGGGAAGTGCTCTCCGGATCTGGCATCGGCTCCGCCACACCCAAACTTAATCCCATCCAGTTGCAAAGGGGCAATCATAGTGCGCCCGTATATATCAGACTCGCTTCGATTAAAACCGTAGTTATCCAACTCCGGGTAAGCTTTTTGTTGAACAAAATTAATGGGTTTACCAAGAATATCACCTTTTGCCTTTATCTGTTTGGCTTTGTACTTAACCAGGTCACTGAGCCCTAATGGAAACGGCAAGCCCTTATAACTGGCAATACTGCTGTATATTTTCTCGATGTCGAATTCCGCCATTAGTCTGCTAATTGATTGGCATTATTAAATACCCTTACCATTTGGTTGTTCACTAAATCATATAGCTCCTCTATGCTCGATGAAATCTCATTGATTTTATCGGCCACATTGAAGTTTAAGTTATTCTCAATGTTCTCCAGGGTGACATTAACAATGCGTTGTTTTGAACCTCCACTAACTACATTGTCACTGGTGGTTTCACCTTCAGCAACAACACCCCCGGATAAACCACTTTTTAAAGCCGGGTCATTGATGAAGGTTGATGCCTTATTAATCTGGGCCTGATTGTCTTTTATTATCTTCTTTAAATTACTGTAGCTAACACCTTTATTCAATCCAATTGCGGAAGACGACAGCTCCCTTTCCATAAACTTGTCGTAGGCGACTTTTGCCTTTCCGCGTTCGCCGGCACTTAACCCTAAATCTTTTGATTGTGCTAATTTCTTTTTTGCCCACTCACCACCAACGGTGTTGCCAACTGCTACCTTTAAATCTAATATTTGATCCTGAGCAGTTTTTATTCTTTCTTTTGCGTTGGAAATGACTTGCGAATATTGCAATTGTGATAAATCTCCAGCCTTTAGTTTATTAAAGTCTTCTAAGGTTTTTGGAAGTAAAGAGGCATTCTCTTGCCGTTGCTGCTTCTTAAGTATGTTATCAAGGTTTAAGTCATCTACTTCTTCCTTAGTAGCTTTTGCCTTAATTGCAAACATGCCCAATGCTGCAGTTGCCAGTGCAATGGCTCCCGTTATGGCTCCCCAGGGCGTCATCATCATAGAAACACCTAACGCGCGGTTTGCCACAGCCGCGCTCCTGGTTGCCGCTATGTAAGCCCATTTTAAGCCAATACCGGCTTTTTCGGCCAGGTTGGCAATCATCGATGCTTTGGTATAGGCAAACATACCCACACGTAAAGCCACGTAGGCTTTACCAAGTCCAATAATTAAACGGTGGTTATTCTTGATCCAGATAACGCCTTTATACAACAGGTTAACCGTTTTGCTTAGGTATAGCCCTATCTCTCGAGTATCCAAACTTCTAATGAAAACAGTAGCTTCCATAGTAGCTGCTCTTAAGGATGGCCCGACATGCTCAAACAGTTGAAGCCCGACTTCCTGAGTGGCACTTTGCAGGGTTTTAAAATCTCCTGCCAGGTTGTCCATCTTTATTTCAGCCATGCGATTGGCCGCACCGCTGGCATTGTTCAGATCATCGGTGTATTGACGAATGCTATCACTACCGGCATTCAGTAAAACCGTCCATTTATCCACGGCCTCAGCTCCAAAGAGGGTAGCAGTTGCATTTAGTTGTTGCTGTGGAGTAAGAGAGGCGTAGCGGTTCTCCAGCTGTTCTATCGTACCCGCCAGTCCCACAAACTTACCTTCGGAGTCAAATAGCTTCAAGTTCAGTTCCTCAATTTTAGCCTGCATCTGGCTGGTGGGTTTTGTCAACCTCACCAATGATGTTCCCAGGGCACGGGTTGCCATGGTCCCTTTATAACCACCACTGGCCAGAATACCAATGGAGGCGTTTGTCTCGGCCAGGCTGATCCCCATTGCTGCCGCCTTGGGACCAATGTAATTCATGGCCTCTGCGGCCTCTGAAATATTCGTATTAAATGAAGCCTGCAAATGTGCCAGTTGGTCAACAACCACACCCGTTTCGGATGCCTTCATCCGATACTGGGTGAGTATATTGGTGGCAATATCAGCCGATCGGGCTAACTCCAGGTTACCGGCAGATGCCAGGCTTAAGGTACCCGGTAATGCTGAAACAATTTGGTTGGTATCAAAACCAGCCATGGCCAGAAAGCCCATCGCTTTCGAGCTGCTAAGGGCTGTGTGTTCTGTTGTTGCTCCTGCTTTGCGGGCTGATGCTTCCATCAGGCTCATCTCAACAGCAGTGGCGTTGGTGAGCGACTTAACTTCGCTCATGCTCTTTTCAAAATTGGCACCCAACCCAACAATCCCGGATGCCAGGACACCGGTTGTGAGGGTGAGCCCAATGCCAGCTAACAGCCCCCTTGTTTTACCAAGGATGCTGTTACTGCGCTGGGCACTTTGAGAAAGAGAACTAAAAGAGCGTTTACTGGTGGCGCCAATTTTATTGAGGGAGGTGTCTGCTTTTTTGGCATTCCCGGCCAGCCCTGGTAATATGGTGTTACCGTTGGTGTCAATCTTAATCAGATATGTCATGCCGTCCGATAGCATCTTCAGCCTCCTTTTTTTCTCTTGTTCGTATATCCTCAAGTGTGGCGTATGTCTGAGCCCATTGCCAGTCGGTCAACTTCTCAGGCTCTGAACAAATGCCGTAGTATTTTAATTCTGCATTGATATAGGCTATGCTACCTCTTTCTATTCGGGACTTTGCCTGTATTAGCAGAGACCCGAGAGCACGTTTTTTGCCTGTACCAGTTCATACAGTGCAAACTTGGCCACACTCATGTAAAGCTCAGTGTCTGAAAAAACATCCTCCAGTGTGATATCACCGCCCAGGTAACAGTCGGCCATCAGCTGATCCGCTTTGGCATAGATATCCACTTTGCCCTCTTCATCGGTGGACAACTCTTCAGCTGCTTGTACCTGTTCGCGGGTTGGTAATGCAAAGAAGATGGAACCAACACTTTCCACATGTGCATGCTTCACCTTGCCTTTGCCTTTCCATTCGGCTACCTTTTCTCTCCACTTTTCCGGCACCTCCAGGTTAGTGGCTGCAGCTGCTCTTATTTTCTCAATTAACTTTTGAAGCTGGTCAAAGCTCAGCTTGGTGAAATCCATTGCTAGAATCTGGGATACTTTCATCTTTAAAATGATTTTAAACGCTTTTTAATTTCTCTTTTTAATTCAGTGCCTGGTGTTCAGTGCCCGGTGCTCTAAGCACTATGCACTAATCACTATATTTGCTTTTCGTAAACCAGGGCTTTGAACGGCAGGCGTACTTTCATGTGGGTCGCACCCTGTGAGAAGGATTTTCCTTCCTCAGTGAACTTTACGCCAACAACCCGGTCTACAATGGTTTTTGCAATACGCATAGCAATGGGTTCATTGCTTTTAGGGATGTAGGAAAGTACAAAAGTGCACTCCACGTCCAGGGCTCCTGTGCCGCCCCGGCTTTTACCTTCTGTCACCAGTGCCTCATAGCCACTTTGTAACATTTCAATATGTCCGGAGACCGCCTTGTTACCTTCACCCAGATACTGGGCTTCATCACCGGCCGCATAGATCTCTTCAATCTCACGGCTCTCCTTAATTTCAATGTCGGTTAATTCGGTCATATAACGGCCATCAACCAATAACTTAAAATTCTTCCAGGCAAACTGTGCTGTTTTACTATTAAATCCCATTACTCAACTGCATTAGTCATTCCTATTTCAACCTGAATTGTCTCATGATAGCCTCTTGGCTGAACGGCCAGTGCTATTTTAGTCACCCCGTTACCGGGTTGGTCTGCCGGGTCAACCAATGACTTAAAGCCACTGATCTCACCCGCCATCTCCGCTTTCACACGGTCATCGATATTACCCTGCAGGCGCTTTTGCTCTATCATACCAATGCTGCCGTCCGGTTCCTTTTCGTAATCGGTGTTCACGAATGACAAGTACACATCGTAAGCAATACGGCATGCTTTATCAATGACAAAACCGTTAACAAAGCTGTGGTAATCATCGGTGCTTGATGTGGCTGTGGGATCGCCGGCAAAGAAATACCCTGCCCGCCCTGGGCGAACGATCGGAAGGATGTAACCTTTGTCGTAAATGGTATTTTGCACATTGATTATCTCCTCTGCTTTGGTGGTACCGTCTGTGAGGTAGCACTCATTAATTCCCATGTGACCATCTTCAACAGCTCCAATCTTTCGCTGTACACTATTAGCGGCCATACAGCCCAATGTGAACCCAATACGGGCTTCTTTATTGCCAATATCCCCTAACAGGCAAATGCCAACACGATTCTCCGCCCGTTGCGTCAGGTCGTCCAATGAAGCCGCACCCTGATAATCCCTTCCGGGCAATAAGCCACGGGTAAAAATGTAATTAAGCGCTAAAGCATCGGTAAGCTCCTGGGCTTTGGTAGCTGCATCCAATACATCCTGATCAATACCTTTGGTCAAAACAGGTACATAATCATCCGGTTTGGCAATATTGGCACCCCAACGCTTAATGCGTCCGCCACTTTCCTGAAGTAGCTTTTTAAGCATCGGGTTCACCTGGTCGCAGGCAAAAGCCAATTGAGTCGTATCAGCAACCAACATCACATGCAGCTCCTGACCTGAACCGGCCTTATCGTAAAACTCTTTAATCTCCCTGTGAGCAAAAGACGTATCAACAACTGATGCAACGATACCTGCATCCTCAGCTTGCTTTAATGAAAAAATCACCTTTACCGTTCCGAGAGGCCAATCAGTCAAGGCAACGCCTGACAAAATTATTCCGGTGATTGAATCATCTACAAAGTTTACCCCGCCAAGGTTGCCGTTTGATATATTTACACTTACTCCTGGTACTGGCATAATCTAGTCGTTTTATTGGTTATCAATACCAAGGAGATCATTTCTTACGGGTAACAGTACCTTGATCCTGTCATCCTTCGACTTGCCTTCCGGCTTTAATTCTAAAGCTTCCACCAGGTCGCCCAGTAGTTCGTAATCGGCACTTTTATCCAGTTCCAGGCCCATCAGCGTCTTTTCCGCCTGTTCTTTGGTCATTTCTACGGTGCCACCTTTTTTAGGCTCACGAGTAACGGTTTCGTACTTCTGTTTTGATGATCTGGCGTGGTCTTTTGCCTGAGATTCGCGGAAGAAACATACCCCATCAGAAAAGATGAATTGCTTATCACGCTTTGGATAAAGCTTAAAGTTGGCCTCCGCTATTTTTTTGATTTTTGACATCTTACTTTGTTTTTAATCCAGTCTAAAACCAGCTTGATAACATAACCTACTGTGGCGCCAATGGCCGCGCTAATAGCTACATCCACGTACCTTTCAATGTTTAACTCTGCTATACTGTGAGCTCCTTTAACAACTGCGCCTATCACACCTCCGGTGGTTGGTGGCAACACAGTACTTATCTTATCAAGCATAGATTTCATTTCTTAATCAATTAGATATAATTCTCCGCCCGGTGGTTCCGGGAAGAGTTAAAGAGGTCTTTAAGGGCGTGCATCATACAACACAATCTCTTCGCCAAAGGCTGTGTTGGTATCCGCTTTCATCTTCATTTTAAAGAAGTACTTCTCACCGGCATTGGTCAGCTTATCAATCTGAATGGTGTCATAATCATCCATAAAGGATACAGCACCCCAGAAGTTGGTTGTTAAATCTGTTGAAGCCACAGCCGCTACAATCACATCCTTTGGCCAGTCGGCCAGGGCAACAATAGGAATACCCTTGTACCTTTCTTCATTGGTATCGGTGTGATTCTTACCCTTGTTGGGCTGCGCTGTCAAAGCGTCATCATAAAGGTCGGCATCCTCAATGCTCATGAAAATCTTCAGGCCTTTTTTCTTGCGAAGGGCCTTGGGGATCATGACACGAACAGCCTTTAACTTTGGGATTACATTATCTACAGTTATGGCCACAGTTGTTGGGGCAGCTGTTTTCAATACATCTGTGTCAGCCACAATGCGGGTCAGGATACCATTAAAGAACTGGTTAGCCCCGGCACCAAATTCACCATTGATGAATTCATGTCCCAATTCAAAATCAACCACCTTGGCCAGCTCCGCTAACAACTGATTTTGTACATGGGGAGGTAACTCCGCAAATACCAGAGGTCCTTTAGGTTGATGCTTACGCCAAAACTTCTCGAAACTCTTGGGGTTAAAGGTTGTAAAGGCCATGAACTCTTCAGGCTTCAATACCTTTTCATCAACATTAAAGTCACCCTTACTATCCGAATCCTCCGGTTGCTCCTTCACCTTTTGAAGCATCTTACCGGTCTTAAGCCTTGGAATGTAAAATTTATCGGTCACATTTGGCTCCAGCCGGATGTGTCCGCCATCCACCAACTCATTACCTGTGGTAGCTTTCACCAATAGCTCCTCCATCACTTCACCGGCATAGGCAGAATTAATGGTGATGGCCATTGGCAGAACACCTTTAGGCATGGGGATTAATGACAGAATAAAGAGAATACCCGCCACCACCATCGGGTGTACGGTAAACGTATCGGTACTTAACCAGGTGGCAAGTAATGACCCAAATACAAAAGACAGGATCAGCGACACCAATAAGGCTACAATTGCTTTAAATCGTTTCATTGTGATATTTATTAATTACGTGCGTTAATTTCTTTCATGCGCTTGTCCCAGGCACTTTCCTCGCCTTCCGAGAACTCATCACCTGTCTCAGGCTTTTTAGCTCCCGGCATTTCGTCAAGGATGGCCTTTGTACTGTCATAGTCCTTTTCAGCCAATGACTGGTAGCGCGGTTTTTGTTTTTCAGTGATCTTTTTATCAGTCACTGCCTGATCAACCAGGTCGACACATTTTTGCTTCTCGGCTTCCTTCTCAGCATCCTGATAAGTTTTAAGCTTACCGATCAGGTCTGTAACCGTATCGTTCAGCTCCTGATTGGTTGTTTCCAATTGGGTAACTTTACCGGCATTGGCAATGACATTTCGAAGCGCCGTTTTCATGGCGTCATCCGATGAATCCTTAAGGCTCATTTCCTGGATTACAGATTCTTTCAAGTCCATATTCTTGGTATCTAATATTGGTAAAACATCACTCGGATCACCTTCATTCAGGTTAATCTCATCACCTGAAACATCGTAAAGTTTACACGCATTTTTATTGGCAGGAATGTCAACAATAGATATCTCTCGAAGCATACAACGGGTGATGGTTGGCCGGGTCTGACCCTTTACAAGCACACTCTTAGCCTCTGAAACAGTAATGATTCGTACCCCAATGCTGACAGTACTGATAATACCCTGCTCAACTTTGCTTTTAATCTTCTGGGCAAATTCATCCTTTTCATCAAACACGGCATCGGCCAGCCATTTTTTACCTTCTTTTCGCAGGTTCTCCCAACGACAGATGGGCAGCACTTCATCCTTAGTGCCTTTCCAGTTTCGGAAGTGATTCCACAAACCGATCGGGTTTTTTAAGAAGTCGGTTGCATCAATCCCATCACTCAGGATCCGGGTCCCGTAGCTGTTTATTGATTCATCAGTTATTACAAATGTAAATGCCATGTGTGCGTTACTTTTTCAATGCTTCGCTTATGCGTGTTTCATTTTTGTTCAGGGCAAAAATCCAAGCATTTAGGGGATAAAAAAAACAATAGTCCAACCCTAAAACTCTTTAGTGCAAGCCATGAAAAACGCCTTTATTCTGCCCTTTGGTTTCAGCAATTTTGTGATAAAAAGTACATGGCAGGACTGTCAAATAAGAAGAAACGTGAACTGGGCGAACGCATGTTCATCGAGGAGGGCATGAATGGGAAAGCCATTGCTGAAGAACTGGAAGTGTCAGAGGTAACAGTGAGCAACTGGCGCAAAGGGCGTGCCGGTGAAAAAGACTGGGACGAACGCCGTGCCGAGGTGTTAAGTGCCCCCCATAAGATTAAGGAAATTCTACTTAAGCAACTGAAGCTAGTGGCTGAAGGTAAGAAAGCCACCATTGATGCCGATGCCCTTGTTAAGATCAGTAAGGTTATTGAAACGGTATCTGCCAAAACATCGGTTCAGGTGGTCATTACTGTTTTTAAGGAATTTGATAACTGGATGGCCCGGCAGGATCCTCAGATGGCCGTTAAGTTCCTGGAGTTTCACAAGCTGTTTATTCACCATAAAGCAAGCCTTGAGTCGTGAGTAAAAAACTGGAGACCATATTAAAGGACTATGAACAGCATTGTTTGCTTATTGAGCAATCTACCTCTATTGATATTGCCGAAACACCTGGCGATAAACGGAAGCGGGTAAAGAAGCTGGAGGGTGATTATGCGTCATGGTTTGAATATTACTTTCCGACTTATGCCAAAGTACCATGTGCCTGGTTTCATAAGCGCATGGCCAAAATCATTGATGAGCATGATGTATTAGACTTGTTGGGCGAAATCTATCGTTCAGGAGCTAAGTCCGTGCATTTGGATATGGGTATCCCGCTTTGGCTCTATATGCGTAAAAAACTGCGCTTCATGTTACTGATTGGGCAAACAGACCCCAAATCAAAGAAGCTTTTGTCTGATATCCAGGCACAGCTTAAGCATAACAAACGGCTTATTAATGACTATGGGCGTCGGTTTAAATACGGCTCCTGGGCAGATGGTGACTTCACAGCTTCTGATGGTGCTAAGTTCGTTTCGGCCAGTATCGGCCAGTCAGTTCGTGGTTTGCGCGAGGGGAACGACCGCCCCGATTACATTGTGGTGGATGACGTGGATACCAAGCAGCGGTGTAATAACGATCGACTGAGCCGCGAGGCGTATGAATGGGTGTGGGAAGATTTAAAAGGTACTTTCGATCAAAGCGAAGGTTCAACCAGGCGGTTCGTGGTTGCCAATAATAACTTCCACAAAAACACCATTATTAATCAGCTCAAGAAGGAATTTAAGCGCATTAATAAGGATAAGCCCAAAGAGGAGATTGAGCACTTTATCCTAACGGTTAAGGCCGTTAACAACCTGGAGGAATTTAAAGCGGCATGGCCTGAAAAAACAAGTTCAGAATATTGGCGAAAGTTCTATGCTAACTCAACCCATCGCAGCTTTATGCGTGAGTTCATGCATAAGCACATTCAGGACGGCACTATTTTTAAACAGGAACATGCCCGGTGGGAAAGTGTTCCCCGCATCAACCAGTACGATTCATTGGTTGTGTATGGTGACCTGTCTTATAAGAATCAAGGTGACTACAAAGCCCTGGTATTGATTGGCCGTAAAGGCAAAAAGTTTTACATCCTGCGGGTGTTTCTGCGCAGGGCTTCACGTGCCGATGCGGCCGTATGGCTCTATGATCTGTATGAGGAACTCAACCTGCAACGCTACCCGGTACAATACTGGATTGAAGGTTTGTTTGCCCAGGATGAGTTTGTCAATGACTTTGATGCTGAAGGCGAAGAACGAGACTATTACATACCCGTTCAGGCCGATGAGGATAGTAAGCCCAACAAGTACGATCGCATCGAGGGGCTGGAGGCCTATTTTCATCGGGGCAATATCATTTTTGATATTCGCCGAAAAGAGGATAAGGACTTTACAACGCTATGGGATGACCAGTTTCTTCCGTTCGAAAAAGGTAGTGGCGCAAACGATGACGGCCCTGATGCTGTTCAGGGTGGTGTAGCCAAGCTAAATAAAAGTAAATCCCGGAGCGATGGGGCAAAGAACACATCCACCAAAGGCAAACGGCGGAGTAACAGGTATTAATTATGAAAGATATAAGCATCAAGTACAAAGTATCAAGATGATTTACATGATGTAAATAGTCTTGTGTCTTACGTCTTGATACTTGATACTAAATCAAAAAAGCATGGCATTCTTAACCAAAGATGATTTAAAATCGGAACTATACGAAGAGGTACTGGAGTCAATCACACGTGGTGATGATACCCGTATTGATACGGCCATTGGTTTGGCATTGGGTGAAGCTCAAAACTTCTTAGGCATCAAGTACGATGTGGATGATATATACAGTAAGGTAGGAGCTGAACGAAATACAACCGTTTTAAGACTTATCAAAGACATTGCTGTATTCAGGCTTTATGGTGTACTGGAAAGCACACCTGAAGATATTCAAACAAGGTATGACAGTGCCCGCCGCGACCTGGAACTGATTGCAGGAACCGCACCCAAAGGCCATACCATTCCATTGGTTGGATGCAAGCTAAAAGACCTGAATGTGGAAACTGATGAAACCCGCTCCATAAGCTATATCAACCGGGCCCCCTCACGTAATAACTATTTCTGATGAAATAAGATACAAGACACAAGAAATCTTGATACTTGAAACTAACTACTTGATACTGGAACGCATGTCCGATAAAATTGTAATAAAAACCATTGCCCCCAAGCGTGAACCCATTGATTTAAGTAAATGGACACAGGCTATTAAAAGGGCAGAAAGCGTTGATTATCCCGACCGCTCATACCTTCATAATCTTTATAAGAACCTGGCACTTGACGACCAGTATATCTCGGTTTTTAATAAACGGGAGCTTAACATACTCAACCGCCGCCTGGTATTTAGTGCCGATGGTAAAAAGAATGATTTGATTAACGGTTTAATCAAGTCGGGTTTTACGCATAAGTTATTAAAGCTGATGATTAGCCGGGTGCCCTATGGTTACACGGTTCTATGGTGTGATATCTCTTTACCGGGAAAACAAAAGCCAGAAGTTAAATTAATCGACCGCCGCCATGTGGTACCCGAGAAGCATATTGTCAAATATCAGCAACACGACATCAATGGCACTGATTATACCCAAACGCCGCTTAATCATTATGTCTTAGAGGTAGGTGAGCCCGAAGAGATGGGACGTTTATTGGAAGCGGCTCCTCATATCATCTATAAACGGAACAATACGGCTGACTGGGCAACCCTTAACGAGATATTTGGGCAGCCTCTTAAAAAAGGAACCTATCCGCGTCACGATAAAGAGGCCAAGGAAGAGCTGGAAGATACTTTTGAAAACCAAAACAGTGGTACGGCTATCGTTCATCCTGAAGGAACGAATGTAGAAATACTGCCTAACAACATTGGCGACAGCAAGGGCAGTATGAAGGAGTTTGAGACTGCCCGTGAAAATGCAATTGCAAAAATATTCCTGGGCAATACTTTAACCACAAGTGATAAGGGTGGCCAGTATAAAGCGGATGTGCATAAAGAGGAACAGAGCGACATATTTAAAGCCGATGACCGCGAAGTTTTAATGCTGTTAAATGGCCGTTTTAAAGAGCTGCTTGAGATGCATGGTTATAACCCGGGCGATGGTGAGTTTTCTTTTGCTGATGAGGATAAACTATCACCTAAAGAACGCTTGGAAAGGGATACCGAACTAAATGATATTGTTGAGATTGAGCCAGAATATTTCTACGATACTTATGATATCCCTGTACCCAAGGGTGGTGCAAAAAAAGCAGGTAAAAAGAATAGCGAGCCAAAGCCCATACCACAAGGCAAGGAAAAGCAAAAGGCAAAAGGTAAAAGTGGTGAGCCTGAAAGTAGTGCCCGTAACTTCTACGATACTTTAAAAGGTTTTTTCGCATAGGCCCTGGAGCTCTCAATACAAATCATGAGTCCTTCAGGGCTGAAATAGATCAGTTATATTTTAAAAGTGGATCCACACCACTTGAGCGTATTGAATTGCTTCCGGATGAAGAGGAAGCCTTGTTTGATATTCACAGCGGCCTGTATCAAAAGCCCGGCGATATCCACCCAAAGCTTTTCAAAATAACGCATCAAACCCTAAACAATGCTATTGATAAAGGTTTTGGAGTGGTTAAGTGGGGTGATCCGGATTGGGAGTTTATCAACGAGCTGAAGAATAACAATGCTGTTTTTTCGGTCTTTAAAAACCACCATTTTCAAAAGGACCTGGTGGCCTTGCTCCATGACAAAGAAGGGCAGGCGAAACCGTTTAACACCTTCCGAAAGGACAGTGAAAAGGTAATCGGCCAATACAACCGCACCTGGTTACAAACCGAACACGGCACGGCTCTTAAGCGTGCCAGGATCACCCGTCAGTTTAAGGAGTATGAACGTAACAAAGATTTGTACGCTAACCTCCGGTGGGTGCCTTCTACAGCAGCTCATCCGCGTGAAGGGCATAAACCATTTTACGGTCAGGTGTGGGCATATAGCGATACCTTTTGGGCACATCACATGCCCGGTTCTTTGTGGGGTTGCCAGTGCGGTATCGAACCAACCAACGAGAAACCGACCAATACTCCCTGGGAAACGGAGACGGTGAAACCCGATAAAGGGCTTGAGGGGAATCCGGCTCATACCGGCAAGGTGTTTTCTGATAATCACAGTTACCAGGTTAACACCACCAGGGCCGAAAAGAAAAAGCTCTTTAAAGCTGCTGAGGCACTTAATAAAGAAGGGTATCATCAAATGTATAAATCAGCAAAAGGCGGGCGTATTTACAAACATCATTTGCATGGGGCGGATGAATTAAGCGACAATATGCGAACGGCTAAAAAGCTGGCCGATAAAGGAGACAATGTATGGCTGTTGCCTAATATTGACCCGCGCACGAAAGTGAAGGACTTAAAAGTACTCAGGGAAAAATTGATGCCGTTTGAGTTTATGAAGAATAAACTTAAAAATCCTGATGCCTTTATCCTGAACAGGAAGCTTTCAGTTGAGTTTAAAACCAACCGGGCTAATAAAATTAACGCCATTAAACGAGAGGTGAAGGATGCAGCCAAACAGGCCAATACTGTTGTTTTAGATATCCGATCTGGTATCAGCGATCATGATTTATTCAGAGCCATAAAAGGTCAGGGCCTTAATCATTCAGAGTTGGAGAATATTTGGGTAATCAAAGGCCGTAAGGTGATACGCCTGCCCATGGAAGAGCTTAAAAAGCTAAAAGCCCTGCCATCGAAATGACAAGGCTTTTAGGGAGGTAATAGACCATTACATAAATGTAACGTCCTTTACCAATACAAATATACGCTATTTAAACCATTTTGAAAAGGCATTAAAATTAGATTTAAGTATCAAGAAATAAGACACAAGATATTTTCAAGCTGTAAATCATCTTGCCCCTTGATACTCACTACTTGATACTATACTCATGAAAGGACTAATTGATAAGCTGAACCGGCTACAGCGTTTCTTAAATGATGGCAGTGTGCAGCGCATTGTAGGAACGGAGGCAGTCAGGCATTACAAACAAAGTTTTCACGATGAGGCTTTTTCCAATAATGCCGAAAAGGATGAGCCCTGGCCGGATGTCAAACGCCGCGACCAGGAAAGCAAATGGTATGGTTTTAATTACACCGGAGAGAAAAGAACCTCGGTACGGATTGCCCGTAACCGTGATGGTACCACACGCCGTGCCAAACGTCAAAAGCGCCTAAACTATAGCAGTGCAGCTACCACCCGTAAAATACTATCTGGTCCCTCCAAAGAATTGTATAACTCCATCCGGTATACCTATGCCCGCAACGTAGTTATCCGAAGCGATAAACCTTATGCACAGGTGCATAATGACGGCGGTAAAATACAGGTATTTGGCAAAGGCGCCAGGCGTGTGAAGCAAAGACGGTTTGTCGGCCCATCCCGGGTGTTGACCAATAAAATCAACAAGGAGGTAACAAAAAGAATTAATGATAAAGTTCAGTGACATACTAATCCCAATACACTAACAACTAAGCACTATTAATATGATTGACTTATACCTGGCAATTGAAAATAAGCTGGCCGAAGTGCCGGAGCTGAAGTACATCGACATGGTGGATCAGGATCACCCGGATGCCGGTGATCAGGAAAGCTGTGAACCAACCGCACTGGTAAAACTGCCGCCCATTGATTGGAAGCAGCAGGGTGATGATACTTTACATGCGGATATTGCATTTACGGTACAACTCACCGGCATGTCCTTTCACAGCAGCCATAAAAACAGCCCAAAACTCAATGACCTTAAATCCTCCCTGGCATGGATGCATGCAGCAAAGAAAAAGTTGTATGAAGATGGGGTGGAGTATTTGAATAACATTTGCCTGACCGGTGAGCATTTTACCAAACAGGGCAAACGGTATGAGCTGGAGCTAACCTATAAGGCTTTAGTGGAGTATAATATGGTTTAATAAAAAAAGCCCCAAACTGAACGGTTGGGGCTTGTTGCTTTATTTATTACTTATCCAAACTTCCATATTTGGTGTAAAATGGGTAGTAGCCCAATATCCATTCGAAAAGCCTAATTCTTCTAAATAGAACCCAATGTATGCCGTCTTAAAATACCTGGCTTCGTCTTTCTTAATAAAATTACCAAGCTCTTCGAGCTCCATTTTGTTTAGTCTTTCATTTAATTGAATATCTAACGAAATCTTAACCGTTGTGCCTACTTTCTTTTTGTTTATGATACTATATTTATTACGCATAGATATCCGATACGCTTTTTCTGCTTTTTCGATTTTTTCAACTTGTTTTATATCATAGAGTCCTTTTACTATATATCCAACTATTAACAAACTGATTATTACAATAATTGAATTAACAATTTTCTTTCTTTTCTGAGTTTCCGCTTTTGTTCTCATATAAAGGTGTTTAGTTAAAATAACTGTAATTGTCTCTTTTGGTTAAGGTTCATATCCTTTAGTTCCCTTTTTGCCGGAGTTCCAAGATAACTATAATATGTTGACCGTGATATTTTATATAGAGGGTAAATGATATTGTTATATACATATTCCTGTGTCACACCTTTGTGGGTATGTTCCAGGGTGAGGTTCTGGATATCAATAATTCGTTGTAAAATATTCCTCCTGTTATAAGCCATCTGCACAAATTTTACTACTTTTACCTCTGTCCGGGAGGCCTTGTTGTAGAAATACGCAGGGCTTTTTTTATGTACGCTGTTTTACAAAAATAAGTTACTTGCTGTAACTTTCCAACTACTTCTTTTTAATTTTATACCTGGTTGCCAGTTTTTCGCTTCCTCTGATCATCGGGTTTCCTTCTTTAATGCTTAAGTGTTGGCTGTAACTGTTATCATCAATCATTTTTAAACGCTCTTTATCGTAGCTTTCAAAGGCATTTAAAACCACATTAATGGTGAACTTGAAAACCTTCGCTCGCTTCAAACGGTTGAGTACAACAAAGCAATCCTCCAGGCTTAAGTAATAATAATCGACCAGTATCTCCGTGGCCAGGTCGAGTGCTGTTTTCTCGTTCATGCCATCGCCAAAACTAAGCGATGTTTCAATTATGATGATGGCCAGCGCATCAGATAGCTTTTGTTCGCCCTTTTCTTTCTTTAATAATGCCATGCTGGGAAAGTTACCCCCGAG
>Ga0193953_1000442_pt1 | contig 22835 bp, 13 predicted proteins | sample BB_4_MG_FD_140325 | JGI IMG/M metagenome (GOLD analysis project Ga0193953, IMG submission 140325) | Microbial mat bacterial communities from the Broadkill River, Lewes, Delaware, United States - BB_4_MG | ecosystem: Environmental > Aquatic > Freshwater > River > Microbial mats | place: USA... | reverse complement strand
TTGATCTTCCAAGAGTGGCACAAATCGAACCGATAATCCTTATTGCTTAATGGCGCAATTTAAACCGGAATAGGTGGCGCAAAACCACCTAAATGACTGGCGCAAATCGAAGCGGTGTATCCACCCAAATGATTGATAAAGCATTTTGCTTATTATCCCGATGTTTATCGGGAGTAAATGCCGATACATAATCAAAGACTGATATTTTTATCAATCGTTTTGATTGGTAATCGGTATTATTATACCTCCAATGTATTCAGACCTCAGTAGAGCGAAGGTGAGAAGGTTTCAAAAAGTTCTTATATTTGTACTCTTTTGATAAGCACATCTATTATGATTGATTTTACACAAACGACGATAGAAAATCTGGTAGTTCATCACATCGGATGCAGGGGAGAAGGCGAGGAAGCACGTTATTCCAAAGATGTTTTGAGGTTGCAATCCGAAGAAGAAATTGTGGATGTGTTGAAACAATACTTCTTCAAACCATTTAAAACAGAGGCTTACTTTAACTTTCATAATGAAGAAGGGCTGGAGCAGAATCTGGTTTATAACTTGCTGGCTGAAGTTTTTGAGAATGCAGGTTCCTTTTATGATAACAGTATTAAAATTGCCAATCATCTATATGAGCAATCGAATCATCCGAAAATTCGCGGCGGTGAATTTTACATGGTTTTGTTTCGTAATTGCGTGGTAGATGGTGAGATTGCTGATGCCATTGGGATCTTTAAATCGGAGAATAAAGATACGTTTTTGAAAGTGTATCTGCGCGATCAAAATTTTGAATTGGGCGCACAAGAGGGAATTAATATCAAAAAACTGGATAAAGGCTGTTTGATTTTTAATACGGAAAAGGAGATTGGGTTTAAGATTTGTTCCATCGATAACATCAATAAAGGCAATGAGGCGCAGTTTTGGCAAAGTGATTTTCTGGGGCTAAAACCGCGCGAAGACAATTATTATTTTACCAATAATTATCTTCAAATGTGTAAAGGATTTGTGGGAGAGGTGTTCAATGATGAAAATGAAGTGCCTAAGCCTGATCAAATTGACCTGCTAAACCGTTCCATGGACTTTTTTAATAAGAATGCGGCTTTTAGTGAGAAGGAGTTTGAAAAAGAAGTGATTCGTCAACCGGAAGTGATCGATGCTTTTCAAGATTACAAAGGTTTCTTTGAATCGGAGAAGAACATGCCATTACACGATTCATTCGATATTTCGAAAGATGCTGTTAAGGGGGAGAAGAAAAATTTTAAGTCGGTACTTAAACTGGATAAGAATTTCCATGTCTATGTGCATGGTAAACGTCAATATCTGGAGAAAGGATTTGATAGCCAGCGCGGACTGAATTTTTACAAATTATATTATGAAGTTGAACATTAGTGAGTTGATGACACAAGAGGAGTCGTCAATTAGTTAATACCACTTCTTTTGAAGAGTGCTTTTGTGTTTTGCATTAAAGATCTGGCGGAATTGTATTTATTGAGAATAATTTTTACATTTACTCTACTTTTAAAAAACTTAATGTTAAACATTTAAAACCTTATTCACCATGGGTAAAGGAGACAGAAAAAGTAGAAAAGGTAAAATTTGGGCCGGTACAACAGGTGCGCGACGCCAGAAGAAAAAGAACAAAGTGAAAGTAAACGATCAGAAAGAAGATTGATATAAAGGTGCCTCCGGGCACCTTTCTTTATTAATGCGAAAGGATTATAACGCTCATTGCTTATAAACTTTCAGATCTTTCTGCTGTTTTGATCAAATTTTGATAATTTTACGCCTCCAATTCTTAAATGTAGTAAAGTGACCAAAACAGATAATCAATTCAATCACGTCATTAATATTTGTAAAGACATCTTTGAAAAGAAGATGAAGGATTACGGAACGGCTTGGCGCATTCTACGCCCCTCTAGTATGACCGATCAAATATTTATTAAAGCGCAACGCATCCGCAGCATTGAAACCAAAGGGGTATCTAAAGTTGATGAGGGCATTCGATCTGAGTTTATTGGCATTGTGAATTATTGTGCCATGGCCATCATTCAGTTGGAACTTGGGCCTGCTGATCAAGCGGAGATGGATCCCGATGAAGCCTTAAAATTGTATTTGGATAAAATACATGGGGCTAAATCGTTGATGTCGGATAAGAATCATGATTATGATGAGGCCTGGCGTAAGATGCGTATCAGTTCGTTTACTGATTTAATTCTGATGAAACTACACCGTACCAAACAGATTGAGGACAATCAGGGTAAAACACTTATATCCGAAGGCATTGACGCCAATTACATGGACATGATCAACTATGCTATTTTTGCATTGATCAAGATTGAATTTCCTGAAGATTAAACGCAAGAAACAACGCTTACTATGTTGAAAATTATTAGTCGAATCATTGTTGGGATTATCTTTCTGTTTTCCGGTTTTGTAAAAGCGGTTGATCCCTTTGGCGGGGCCATTAAAATCAGTGAATATCTTGAAATAATTGGTCTGCATAACACCGATCAATTGGCTTTGTACGCTGCTATTTTACTCTCGACCATTGAATTTATTATTGGTTTTCAATTGGTGTTGGGCCTGAAAATTAAGAAGGTGGCATTACCGGCCTTATTGTTTATGGCCTTTTTTACAGTATTGACACTTTACATTGCCTTGTTCAATCCGGTATCGGATTGTGGTTGTTTTGGCGATGCTATAAAACTTGGGAATTGGGAAACATTTATAAAGAACCTCTTTATTTTACCATTAAGTTACGTTGTTTTTTGGAAGCGTCAGGAGTATCAAGCAGGGCTGTCGGACCTCAAACAGAGTGTAGCGGTATTTGGAGGTGTGCTTTTTATTGTCGGCATTTCCTACCTGAGCATTCGTAATCTGCCACTGCTTGATTTTCGCCCGTTTAAAGTGGGGGGTAATATCCCTCAAGGAATGATTATTCCCGAAGGGGCTCCATTGGCGGAATATGAGACTTCTTTTATCTATGAAAAGGAGGGGATTCAAAAAGAGTTCGATATCAATAATTATCCACAAAATGATACAACCTGGGTATTTGTCGATAGTAAATCAACCATCGTCAAAGAAGGCTATCAACCACCCATCGATAATTTCATGTTGGAAACGACCGATGGAAATGACCTAACTGAACAGCTCCTGGGACATGAACAACCGGTATTTTTAATGGTTATGCCAAAGGTGGAGAAGACATCGGTAAAGTACATTCAAGCGTTTATTGCCATTCATCGCATGTGCATTCAGAATAATTATCCTTTTTATGCTGTCACTGCTTCGTTAGCAGATGACATCTACAAATTTGATGTGGAGAATAATGCCGGCTTTGAGTATTTGAATGCCGATGAAACCTTGTTAAAGACAATTGTAAGGGGAAATCCTGCTTTAGTGGTTCTGGATAAAGGAACCGTTATTGCCAAATATAGTCAGAACACATTGCCCGCTGCCGAAGAATTACAACAACCTTTAGCCTATACTTTACAATCGCTTACTAATTGGAGTAATAAATTATTGTTAGCATTTTGGGGAGTAATTATGCTAATTTTTATTGCTACATTATATAGACTCAAATAGAACTTTAAAATTACAATCGATGAGACAAAACATTGTTGCAGGTAACTGGAAAATGAACAACACACTGGAAGAAGGTGTCGTTTTAGCAAAAGAAGTCAATGAAATTTTGAAAGCCAACAAGCCTAACTGTAAAGTGGTTTTGGGAGCCCCTTTTATTCACCTGACTGAGGTGGTGAAAAATGTGGATACTGCTGTGGTAGGTGTAGCTGCTCAAAATTGTGCCGATAAGGTAAGTGGTGCTTATACTGGTGAAATTTCAGCTTCAATGGTGAAATCAACAGGTGCAGAGTATGTGATTTTGGGACACTCAGAAAGACGTGCTTATTATGGCGAAACCAATGCAAAATTAAAGGAAAAGACTGATTTAGCATTAGCAAACGGTTTAACGCCTATCTTCTGCATTGGCGAAGTGTTGGAAGAGCGTGAAGCTGAAAAGCATTTTGACGTTGTAAAAACGCAAATTGAAGAAGCTTTATTTCACTTGTCAGCTGAAGCGTTTGGTAAAATTGTATTGGCATATGAGCCAGTATGGGCGATTGGAACTGGTAAAACGGCTTCTCCTGAACAAGCACAGGAAATCCATGCCTTTATTCGTCAGACTTTGGCTGCCAAATATGGGGCTGAGGTAGCTGATAATACAAGTATTTTGTATGGAGGAAGTTGTAAAGCGTCCAATGCTAAAGAATTATTCGCTAATCCAGATGTTGATGGCGGTTTGATTGGTGGTGCTTCTTTGAAAGCTGAAGATTTTCATGGTATCATTGCTGCATTTTAATTTTAGGTAGCTATAGAATATGTGTAAAGAGGTGGTTAGTCCACCTCTTTATTTTTCTTCATTTAGTATCGTTTTTTGGCATTCGGTCAAAAAGAAATGCGAGTCCTTCATTTTTCCTAAAATATCATTTATCTTTCAGACAATTGGGAAAATGAATATGCGTTATCATGTTTAGGAAACTAAATAGTGGAAAGCTAATCAGTCTTATTGCTGCTGTGTTCTGTCAGGTTGCAGTAGCTTCTAATGTTCATTTCCAGAAGCAATTCAGACAATACAATGTCAAGGATGGATTATCTCATGGTTCTTCAACGTGTGTGATTCAGGATTCGGAAGGGTTTATTTGGGTGGGCACCTACAATGGACTGAATCGCTTTGATGGTTATGAATTTAAAACCTTTCGTTACTCAGAAACCGATTCAAGTTCCTTGAGCCAAAATGTTGTTACATGTTTGTTAATTGATAAAAACGATAATTTGTGGGTTGGCACCTACAAGGGCCTGAACAAATATAATCGGGAGAGAGAAACCTTTCAACGTTTTTTATTTGATGCGGATGATCTTAATACGGTTTCTAATGACGCCATATTTGCCATGTGTAATGATGATACGTCTGGTAAAATATGGTGTGGTACCTGGGGTGGTGGTATTTTTAGTATTGATCAGGATACAGAAACTATTGAGCGAGTTGATTTCTCCCGTTACCCGTTTTTAACGGCTAGTAGCAACCATATTCGAAAGTTAACGCTTGATTCAGAAGGCAAATTATGGATATGTACTTGGGGAGATGGACTGTTGAAATATGATACAGAGAATCATCGAATTGATAAATACACGGTGTCACCATTGCAAAATCATACTCTAAACAGTGATTTTGTTTGGGGTTTTATTGAGTTTGAGCCAGGTCATTTTTTTGTAGGTACTAAAAATGGCGGATTGTATGAGTTTAGGTCTTCGAATATGGAATTCCACCAATTGGTTCCAAGTTTTTTGGCAGCCTGGAAGAATGCAGATATAAATATATTGAAGAAAGACAATCATAATAATCTTTGGATTGGTACTTATGGTGATGGATTATTTCTCTATTCCCCCCACACCCAACAGTGGTCATCTCATTGCTATGAGAAAAATCGATTCCCATCCTTAAGTAGTAATATGGTAACGGATATCTGTTTTTCTAAAAAGCAGGATAATGTGTGGATAACGACTTCAGATGGGATCAATATGATTGATCCCCATTATAAAAAGTTCGACCTCATTAGTCGGGGGGAATTTCCGGATAAGGTTACCAGCCCTGAAAGTTTCGCTTTTGCTTCTGATGATAAAGGGAATGTCATTGTGGGAACCTGGGGAAATGGAATCATCACCTATAATCCGGGTAAAAGAACTTTTTTTAGGGATTATTATCGTTACAATTATCCCGAAATATCAAATGGCCATGTGCTTAGTTTGTGGCATGAGAACAACCATTTGTTTGTGGGTACACGTCAGGGATTTAACCAGATTGATTTAACTACAGGAAAAGTGAAACATTTTTTTTCTGATTATTACCAACAGGGAAAATTAAGCAATGATTATATTCGGGATATCTGCATAGATAAATATAATCAAATTTGGTTAGGGACGGATGCAGGGCTGGAGTTATATAATCCAACTCTCGGGGAGTTTGCATTGTATAAACCGTACCCGGATAAAAATCCGGAAGTATTGGATAATCTGGTTTGGACCATTGCTGAGGATACTGCGAAAAACCTTTGGGTAGGGACAGATGGAGGAGGCCTTTGTCAGTTTGATAATCGGCGGAAAAGTTTTATAAATAAATATGGTCACATTGTAGGTGATTCTGCTTCTATTTCAGGAGATAGGGTTATTTCTTTATTGGTTGATTTAAAAGGGCGATTATGGGTTGGTACTGCCACAGGGATTAATTTATTATTACCGGATGGCGAATCGTTTCGGTCATTGACTCAGGAGGATGGCTTGAAAAGTGATGTTGTTTTTGCTATTGAAGAGGATGATAATGGAAAAATATGGTTTAGCACCGCCAAAACCTTGGTTTATTTAGACCCTGAATCCTGGGATTTTGTGGAGTTTGATTACACTGATGGCATCCAGGAGAAAGAGTTCAGAAAGGAAGCTTCACTGAAGCTGGAGAACGGTTATCTGGTGTTTGGCGGAATTCATGGCTTTAATTTATTTCATCCGGATAGCATCTATTTTAATAAGTTTGAACCCCCTGTTGTTTTAACGGATTTATACATATCTAATCAACCCATAGAAGAATATCAGGCTGATCAAAAGCATAAAATCCTGTCGAAAGCATTAAACCAGACTGATCGGATTGAATTGGCGCACACTGAAAATTCACTGACATTTAAGTTTGCAGCCCTAAACTACAGTTTACCCTCTAAAAATAAATATCAATACATTTTGGAGGGATTTGATGATCAGTGGATTGATAATGGTAATTCCAGGCAGGCCTATTACACAAATCTATCCCCTGGTAATTATGTGTTTAAAGTGAAGGCTTCCAATAATGATGGTTTTTGGAATCCTCATCCTAAAGTTATTCACATATCTATATTGCCTCCTGTATACCAAACCCTTTGGTTCAGATTGTTAATGATTGTTTCAATTGCAGTGTTTATTATTTCTTTTTTTAAATATCGAACTTATGCTTTAGCCCGGCAAAAGCGTATTCTGGAACATCTGGTGAATAAGAAAACCAGAGATCTGAAATTAGCCAACAATATACTGGAAGAAAGACAAGAAGAGATAAAAGTGCAAAATGAGGAGATTTTGATCCAAAAAGAGGAGTTGGATACCCATCGCTATCATTTGGAGAAATTAGTTCAGCAACGTACCAAAGACCTGGAGGCAGCTAAGGTAAAGGCAGAGGAATCAGAGCGATTGAAATCGGCTTTTTTAGCCAATATTAGTCATGAAATACGAACGCCCATGAATGCCATTATTGGGTTTTCTAATTTGTTGGATTCAGATCTTATTGATGTAAATGAACAGCATCAGTACATCACGTACATCCGTCAGAATACCGATGTATTACTCGTTTTGATTGATGATATACTGGATTTAAGTTTGATTGAAGCCGGTACTTTAGTCATTCGGCCGGAGGTTTTTAATGTGTGTGTGATGATACAAGAGCTCTATAATCATTATAAGCCTCGGTGTGATGAGAAGGGTTTGCAGCTCAAGGCGATGGTGAATATGGATTCTGACGATTGTCTGATTCGTTCGGATAATTCCCGTATTAAGCAAGTATTGCGCAATCTTTTGGAAAATGCTTTAAAATTTACCGATACTGGTCTTATCGAGATCGGCATTTCTCCGCTGATCGAGGATAATCAGGAGTTTGTACGAATTCATGTAAAAGATAGCGGAATTGGAATTCCTCCTGGTCAACTGGGGAATATATTTGATAGTTTCCGCAAATTATCGACACAGGGAAAACGTTTGTATAAAGGGACAGGCCTTGGATTATCGATTTGTAAGCATATCGTGCAGTTATTGGGCGGTAAAATATGGGCTGAATCCGTACCGGGTCAGTCTTCTACATTCTTTTTTAATATTCCGGTTTCAATGGATGATAATCCAGTAAGGATCAAAAAATGAGATCATTGTTGATGAGTTTGTGATGTGAGAAATAGATCCTTAAGTTTTAGTATTCCTTGAAATAATTTCAATTCGCATTATTCCCGGTTTTTTATAAAACTGTTGTGTACTTTTGCATAAAAGAGATAAACATGGAATACACGAAAGTAAACGTCATAATAGCGCCATTGAATCCCATTGCGAGTGATTTGTTGATAGCTCAGTTGGGAGATTTGGGATTTGATAGTTTTTGCGAAACGGAAACCGGATTTGAAGCTTACATTCCCAGTAAGGATTATCAGGCAGAAGTTGTGAATCAATTAGAATTGCCTTTTGACGGTGTTCAATTGACCTTTGAAGAGGAGGTTATTCCGGATCAGAATTGGAATAAAGTGTGGGAAGAGAATTACTTTCAACCCATTGTGATTGGTAAGGATTGCGTGGTTCGTAGTTCTTTTCATCCGCCTGTTGATGGTGTTAAGTATGATATTCTCATTGACCCTAAAATGGCATTTGGAACTGGTCATCATTCCACTACTAGCCTGATGGTCCAGCATATTTTGGAAACGGATGTAGCAAATACGACCATTTTAGACATGGGGTGTGGAACCGGGATTCTTGGGATGTTATGTTCCATGCGGGGGTGTCATTCGGTGTTAGGAATTGATATTGACGAATGGGCTTACAATAACGCCATTGAGAACATGCAGCTGAATCACATTGAAAACATGGAGGTTCAATTAGGAGGGGCGGAATTGTTGAACGAACAGACATTTGATATTGTATTGGCTAATATTAATCGAAATATTCTACTCGCCGACATACAACATTACGCGAAAGTATTAAAACCAGATGGTCTGCTATTATTGAGTGGTTTTTATTCGGAGGATCTGGACATTGTTACCGAAGAAACACAAAAGCATCAATTAAGTTATTTATCACATAAAATTGATAACAATTGGGTGGCTGCTGCGTATAAGAAGGCCGGTTTATAAAAACTGTTTTTTTATTTTCTGATGATCGTTATCTGGTTTCCTTTGTGTTTTAACTGATCAGCGGTCTTTTAAAATTAGTGATTTTAGCAAAAGCTGACAGTATGATGAAGCGTTCGTTAGGGGTATTGATGTTGTTAAGTTTGGCATTCATTTCTTATTCTCAAACTTTTAAGTTTAGTGGCACAGTAGAGGCATTTCCAGAAGATCTGGAAACCTTATATAAAGGTGCCGCAGATAAAAAAGCGGCCAAAGAATTTGTGGAGATGGTTACTGATTTTTGGATAAATCCGGAAACTCCTGCCGAATTAAAGGAGTTAATTTTGTCAACATGTACTCAATTAGCTGCAAAAAGGGCACGGCCTTATCCGCATTATGAAACCTATTTAACCACCATGATGATCTTTCATCAACATGGGCATACCGGCGATAGTTTTGATAATTGGACTGCTGCAGTAACAAAACTTTTGAAAACACCTCGATTTGCCTTGCGGCATTTGAATTCCTTTCTTAAAATCAGTCGGGATTTGATTGCCACCAATACGGTTTATTCAACGCCTGCCGTGAAGTGGGTAAGTAGAAGTGATAACTATAGATATGAGTTTGAAGATGAAAAGCTATCCATTGTTTTTGGGCCGACCGAATTAATCTGTCACTCAAAGAACGACAGTATATCCATATTTGATACTCAAGGGGTATTTTATCCTTTGGAGAAACAATGGTACGGAGAGCAGGGAAGGGTTACCTGGGAGCGCTCTGGTTTTGAACCCAACATGGTGTATTGTACTTTTGATCAGTATCAAATAAGCATGGATAAGGCAAAGTTTGCCCTTGACAGTGTGGAGTTCTATAACCGTCATTATTTTGATTTTCCTTTAAAAGGGTCATTGCAACATAAAGTGATGGTGGTGCAATCACCTGAAGGGGCTATTTATCCCAAGTTTACCTCTTCAAATCAACGATTTGAAATTGAAGATATCCATCCCAATATTAATTATGAAGGTGGGTTTGCGCAAACCGGGGCTAAATTCCTGGGGGCCGGAACGCATGATAATCCGGCGGTTATTACCATTTTTCGGAAGGATACCCTTTTTGTGACTGCTAAATCGCTCTATTTTGCACTGCGTAAAGATCAAATTTTAAGTAATGATACCGAGGTTAAGATTAGTCTGGATACAGCATTTGTGTATCATCCCGGGCTGATTTTTAAATACATGGCTGAACAGAATGCCATGTATCTGATACGTAATGGTGAAGGTTTAGCTTTGAGTCCTTATTTTAATACCTTCCACAATGTGAGTATGGATGTAGAGTTGATTCGCTGGGATTTGGATGAAATACATATGGATTTGCGAATGCTCACAGGTGCAGCTCAAAACCAAGCGTTTTTTGAGTCGCTCAGTTATTTTAGGGAGGCATTTTATAACAAATTGCAAGGTATGGATGCCATTCATCCCTTGCAGGGATTGAAGGATTGTAGTAAATATTTTAATCGAAAACCCTTCTCTGTGAGGGATTATTCACGTTTTATGCATTTGCCTGAAGGGCAAGTCAGGCAGCAGGTTATTGGCTTGTCGTTTTATGGATTTGTCGGGTATAATGTGAATACAGATGAAATACAGGTACGGCAGCGTTTATTTGATTATCTTGATTTTCGACTGGGTAAAAAAGATTTCGACGTGATTCGTTTCAATTCCTTAACACCAGGACAGCAACCCAATGCCCAGCTCGATCTTAAAAATTATGATTTAAATCTGAATGGTGTCGAATCGATTTCCATTTGTGATCACCAAAATGTTGTGTTTTTTCCACGGGATAAACAGATTATACTGAAGGAGAATCGGAACTTTGTTTTTCATGGTATCATTAATGCCGGTATGTTGAATCTGTTTGGGAATGGTTTTAAGTTCTCATATGATGATTTCCGAATTGATATGAGCAATATTGATTCATTACGAATGAAAGTATTATCCGAAGAGATGGATTATTTTGGGCGACCATTGCTGAAAACGGTAAATAATACCATTGCACAGTTATCGGGGCATCTGCAAATTGACGAACCCGATAATAAATCAGGTGCCAAAACCAATTCGCAGTTTCCAATTATTGTTAGTGATATTGAATCGTATGTCTATTTTGACCGGAGTGATATTCAGGGGGGGGCTTATGATCGTGAGAATTTTTTCTTTACGCTGGATCCCTTTGAAATGGACAGTATAAATACATTAAGGCCGGATAACTTTAACTTTGCAGGTGAATTTGAATCTCATATTTTTCCAACTTTCCGGGAGAATTTGACCATTCGTCCTTCGGATTACTCCTTAGGCTTTAGAAGGGAAACTCCACCGGAAGGATATCCCCTATTTGATGGAGGCGCTACTTTTACGAATACCATTGATTTGAGCAATAATGGTTTGAAGGGTAATGGAGTATTGGCTTATGTTACTTCGTCCAGTCATTCTGAAAACTTCACATTCTTACCGGACATGGTGAAAGGTCAGGCTCATGACTTTACTGTACAACGACAGGTGGAAGGTGTTGAATTTCCGGATGTACGTGGCAAATATACCTATGTTGAGTATTTGCCGGAACAAGATTATTTAATGTCGCGCAGTCAGGAAGAGAATTTTGTGATGTATAAGGAGGAAGCCCAGATGGAGGGCGAGCTAAAAGTGACTCCTGCCGGATTAACCGGAAAAGGAAGCTTCTATATGTTACGTGCCTCTTTGGTATCGCCAGCTATGACATTTGGAGAGCATATTGTAGATGCTGACCTGTCTGACTTTAGTTTGGCAGCAGGTGAAGTGGAAGGAGTGAGTTTCTCGACCACGAACCTGGTGTCGCATATCGATTTTGTGGATAGACAGGGTACCTTCCATTCTAAATCAGGAGGTAGTCCGGTTGAATTTACAGATAATCGGTACATGTCATATATTGCAGACTTCTCCTGGCACATGGATAAGAATGAGATTTACCTGGGAGCGCGGGGATCGAAGGGTAACCGCTTTGTCTCTACCCATCGTCGACAGGATTCATTGGCATTCCTGGTGCCCATGGCACGATACGATGTGGAGAGTAAAACCATTTTCGCCGAAGAGGTTAAGCAAATTGAAGTGGGTGATGTTGATATGTTATTGGGTGATGGTTTTGTTACCATTCGGGAGGATGCTGCGATGGATGCCTTGGATAGTGTGCGTATTGTTATTAAGGATTCGGTAGCTGCCCATACGATTTATGATTCGCATGTTCAGATAAACGGAAAGTATGCCTATAGTGCCTATGGTAAATATGATTACCTGAATGGTGCCGGAAAAACCTTGACACTGGATTTTCATAAAATCGAGTTAAATAAAGAAAATCAGACGGAAGCCAATGGGAAAATCACCGAACAGGAATTGTTTACCTTTGATAAACATTTTGCATTTAAAGGTGATGTGAACCTAAAGGCCGGACAAGAACATCTCTTTTTCGATGGAGGTGCTCAAATGTTGCACCGTTGTTCAGGTAGGCTGCAATCCTATTTGAGGTTTACTTCGCAGATAGATCCTGGAAAAGTAATGATACCGGTTGGGGAAGAAGCTGAAAATTTTGAGTTTAACCGGATTTATAAAGACTTCTTTATCACAAAAGACAGTACACATGTGTATAGTTCGTTTTTGGAAGATCGAAAAGATTACAGTGATATTCCAATGATTACAGGGGAAGGGTTCCTGGTTTATAATGAAAAGAATAAGTCCTTTGATATTGCTTCAGCGCAGAAAATTAATTATCCGGATTCAACCGGTAATGTTGTCCGGTTTAGTGAATCGGATTGTAATATCATGGCAGAGGGAGTTTTTGATTTAGGTGTGTCATTGGATCAGGTGAAGACCCGGGCCAGTGGAACGTTGATTCATCAGCGCGATAAAAATGAGATCCTTGGGACGGCTATGTTAGGGATTGATTTCTTCTTTAATGAGGCGGCCTTGGATGCTATGTATTCTGCGTTTATGAGTGCTGAGGCTAAATCATCTAAGTTATCTGCTGCTACTTTTGAAAAACGAATGGCGGAGTGGAGTGGTTTTAAGATTGCCAAAAAAGTAGAGAAAGATCGCAGTACTATGGGGATTGCTGAAGCCATGCCACTTGACTTGCAACAAATGTTGCTGTTCAGTAATGTCGATTTTAAATGGAATACTAAAAAACGAGCCTATATAATAGATGGTAAAGCCGATCTGGCATTTATTAAACAGTTTGCAGTGAATAAAGAAGTAAATGTGAAAGCTGAAATTGTTCGGAAACGATCGGGTAATTCCATTGACATGTTCATTGAACTGGACAAGGACAATTGGTTCTATTTCTCTTATAAGAGTGGCATGATGCAGACTTTATCTTCCGATGGCCAATACAACACCATTGTACAAGGCTTGAAAGCGGATGAGCGGAAGCAAAAAGTTGGCTTAGGCGAAAAATCATTCTCCTTCATTATGGCACCTGAAAGTAAGAAAAAACGCTTCCTGACTAATTTTAATAAATCAAATGCCCCCGAAGAAGATGAAGTAGAGGAAGCTGATGAATCCAATGATGTAATAGAAGAAGAACAATAAAAATTAGAGTAGTTATTATAAAAAGAAAGAGGCAGTTGATTATTCAGCTGCCTCTTTTGCTTAGGTATTGGAAATATGTTTGCACACCCCCGAATGGGCATAGGTGTCAACTTAAGAAACTCTAATTTCTTAATGCCAATAATTTTGAAGACTAAAAAATGGGTGTGTTGTATTTTTTTGCCTGAAAGGCAATGTGGTAAAAGCACCGTGTGTAGCGAAGCGAAACCCGGTGAATAAACCGAAACATTCCTGAGGGCTGATAGCCCGACAGGTAATTAAAGTACGGCTATTCATAATACATCGCACCTGACGGACTTTCAGTCCTTTTTAAAGGATCCCAATTACATAGGGTTACGCTGCGCTTCGCCCTATACTTTTACCTTTTGGGGTGTCACCCCTTAATTCAAAAAAGCAATTTGCTTTCTAAAAATACAGCCTCTAATTCATTGGTCACTTGCAAAAAAAGTAAATGCTACTATTTGAATGTGTTTACCCTTGTGCACATTTCACACATTTGCGGCTTTCGGGCATTAATATGATTCGTCCTGTTTGAATTGGGGCTTTGCAAATAATACAGCGTCCAAAATCCGGATCATCAATTTGCCCCAGTGCCTCATTAAGTTTTTTTAGCTTGAGCTCCGATTGGCGTAACGCCGCATCGTTCACACTTTTATTATTGATGGCATCCATGCGGCTCACCCGGCCAATGGCATCATCCGGAGCAATGGTACCAGTGAGCTCTTTAAGGTTTTTGATTTTGCGCTCAAGGGTATTAATTTGTTTTTCAATTAAGCGTCTGATTTCGTTTTTATCGATGTTCACAGTCATGGATTTCGCGGTTGTCGGAAAAAGAAATCGCTTATCAAGCTTCTTTCTTGATACCAAATGATTCTTTCAATTGAATAATAAAGGTAAGTGGGTTTGTTAATTAATACCCATAAAAGTCATCCACCGGCGTATTGGCCAGATCCAGAAAAAACTTACCGACTACCTGGCACAAATCCAGAAAGAATTTCTCCCCTTTTTCGGCAGTGGAGTGGTAGGGGTTGCCAATGCCCGTGTCGTTGGTCACTTTTGTCCATTTACGTTCGGCCCAGGCCCAGTTATCATTCAGTGCTTTTACCCGGAATTTTTTGTTTTGTCCATTACCCGCTACTTCTAAAGGTAAGACCAACTCGGGATAAAGGTACATCATCAGGCTGGTTTCCATCTCATCGGCATGATCGCCGGGATGGTTGAAGTATTTGGTGTGATCCAATGCCTGAAACCAGTTACAGGTACAGATGAGCTTATCCGGAAAGGCTGTTCCTGTTTCACGGATAATTGTTTTAAAGTCATTACCACCATGACCATTAAAAATCAGCAGTTTCTTAATTCCATGGCGAAACACCGATTCGGCTACATCTTTAAGAATCATAGCCTGGGTCGTGGGGTTCATATTAATAACATAAGGAATGTCGGTTTGGCCGGTATTCACACCAAATGGAATGAGGGGTAATACCAATACGGAAGCTCCGGCATCAGTGGCCAGTTGGGCAGCCTGCCGAACAATCACTCCTGTTTCATAATTGTCAGTGCCATAGGGCAAGTGTAAATTATGTGCTTCCGTAGCTCCCCAGGGCAAGATAGCCAAATCATAATGCCGGTCTTTAATATTTTTGTAAGGCAATTGTTCCAGTAGGATGTCGTTGATCATGGTTAATGGTTTTAGTTAAGAAGCAGAACCCCTCTCCAAAGGGAAAGGGGTTTATCAAGACAGCGTAAATCTATTTATTTTTTACGTGTTTTTCAAGCCATTGATCCTGTTCCCATAATAAATGTAAGACCGACTCACGTGATCGGTAGCCATGGCTTTCTTTGGGTAGTAGCACCAATCGGACAGTGGCTCCTAATCCTTTCAGAGCATTGAAATAGCGTTCACTTTGCATAGTATAAGTACCCGAGTTATTATCCTCAGCACCGTGAATAAGCAATAAAGGATGTTTCATTTTTTCGGCATGCATAAAAGGCGACATGTTATAATAAATCTCCGGAGCTTCCCAATAGTTGCGCTCTTCACTTTGGAAGCCAAAAGGAGTAAGCGTCCGATTATAAGCACCGCTTCGGGCGATACCGGCAGCGAATAAATCAGAGTGCGTTAATAAATTAGCCGTCATAAAAGCACCATAGGAGTGGCCACCTACAGCTACACGGTTACGATCTACATACCCTAATTCATCCAATGTGTCAATGGCAGCTTTTGCATTACCCACTAACTGCTCGATAAATGAATCATTCGGTTCTGTTTCGCCTTCACCAACGATAGGAAACGCAGCATCATCCAATACGGCATAACCCTTCATCACCCAAAAAATTGGCGACCCATACCATGGATAGGTAAATTCATTGGCAGAAGCGGTTACTTGCCCGGCACTATTCTTATCCTTGAATTCTTGCGGATAGGCCCACATAATCAATGGTAATTTTTCTTTTTTATCACGGTCGTAACCAGCCGGTAGATAGAGTGTGCCGGAAAGTGGTAAGCCATCTTCGCGTTTATAGTTAATCACTTCCTTATGCACATTGGCCAGGTTCTCAAAGGGGTTTTTGAAGAAGGTAATCTGTTTTGGCGCTTTACGTGACTTGATGTTGCGGATATAGTAATTGGGATATTCTGTAGCTGATTCAACACGGGTAATCAGCGTTCCTTTTTTTATATCCAGTGCTTTACTGATGTCTTCCAGCCTGTCTTTATTTTCCACCTGGAAGATGCGTTTTGTGGTTTTATCTGTTAAATTAAAACGATCAACAAAGGGTTTTTTACCTTCGGCTGAATGACCTTCTCCAATGAGGTAAATGGATGATTTATCCAAAACGAGAACTTCGCGGTTCCATTGGTTGCGGTGAGTCACTGGTTCACCGGGATCGCCATATCTGTCCTGGTAATTTCTATCAATTAAAACCATTGGTTTTTTAGTATTGTCCATTGGGTCAAATCGATACGTTTTGGTGTTACGTGTGTTCCGCCAGTAGTCGTAAGCAATGGCTGTATTTTCATCACCCCAGGCAATGCCGGCAAAGCGATTGATTGTTTTTAACAGAGAGCGGGGCTCGCCAGTAAAAGGTGCCGGTAACTCAAATACTTCGTCTCTGAATTCAGCTTCCACTTCCGGATTGCCTTGGTCCAATACTTCCGCCCAATAGATGGTTGCCGGCTGGTCATCACGCCACGCAAAACGCCGTTTGCCAGTTCGTTCAGCCATAAACCCTTTGGGCAAGTCTTCTGTTAGCGGCACTTCTTCCAGTGTTTTGATTTTTTTCCCATTTGAGTCCACCAATGCATATTCAGAAGGAAAGCGGTAGTAGGGCACCAGGTAGGAAAATGGTTTTTTAACGGTAGTTACCAAAGCATACTGTCCGTCAGGAGAAAAACTGATGCCGCGATAGATCGCTTTATCTGCCCATTTCTCGGATTTTCCATTCAAATCGATTTTTATCAGAACCGATTCGGCCAGTTTGATAAAATTATCTTCATCAGTTTTGTCTTTCAACAGATCCTGGTAAGTACGGTTTTGAGCTTTTTTGCCATCATTGACTGAAACGACAGGTCCTTGTGGGATGGCTTCTGATTTACTAACCAATGGTGTTCGATCTGCAGGTATGGTTTTCACCAGGATGTTTTGATTGTTCTTAAACCATCTAAATGATGAACCGATATTAGCATTCACATTGGCTTCCGTTAATTTATGAGATTGTGCCGTAGCTATGTCCAGGTACCAAAGTTCTGTTCCTGTACTAACTGAGTTTGTAAAGGCCATTTTACTTTGATCAGGTGACCAGGAGAAATTAGCCAGACGTGCATTTTGCGGTAATCCCTTTACTTGAACAGCGGTTTGTTCGCCTGTCTTCTGAATTTTGATATTATTCGAAAAACGGGTTCTGGAGGACATGTTGGTAACCGGATTAGTCCGAATGCCGGCTAATTTTATTTCCGGCTCCGATAGCTCAGCGATACTTTTGTACTGATTACGGTATAAAAGGACAATGGTAGAGCCATCGTGGTTAATGACGGTTCGGGGGGGAAGCGGCACATCAGCTAACTGAAGAATTTCTTCTGAGGGTTTTTGGTAGGTAATGTCGACCTGGCTATGCAGCGGCAGAACGGCAAGCGCGGTTAACGATAAAGCTAGAATAATTTTTCTCATGTGTATAGATTAATATTAGTTGTGTTGTGTGATAATTATGTTTCAATGTAGAGCTATTTTTACAATTCAACAAGTATGGATAAAAAAAAAGAGTCACCAATTAATTGATGACTCTTCCCGGGGTATGATTATTTTACCTGACTACTTATGTTTCATGAGTTTTCCTTGTTTTACCTGATTGCCATAGATTAATCGGTAAAAGTAGATGCCTTCTTTGATTTGACTTCCGGGGAATTTAAAAGTATACTGGCTACCGGTTTTTACAGAGCCGGAATAGAGTTGCTCTACCATTTGTCCATGTATATCATAGACGATTAATTCCACATTGCCTGCTTCGGCAGGTATGAGTTGAATGGTTGTTTGATTAATAAACGGATTTGGATAACTGCTCAGGCTAATGGGTTGCGTTATTTGAGAATTGAATGTCAATGTATCTGTTTGAATACATTGTCCGGATTTATAGCCGACAATAAACTGCCGGGGTGCCGATGATGTGATACCGCATACTGTAAACGTTACGTCAAACTGATCATTGCCACTTTGACCAAATCCGGAGATATCATCAATTTTAAAACCGTATATACCTGTGGTTGGATCCGTCAGGTTTAATTCTTGTTTCCATCCTTTCGAATTGGAGGCTGACGAAACGATTCCTTCATCAATTCCAAATACTAAATGAGACAATTCGTGCGGACAGTTTCCGTCCGTGTGAACAGTTAACATATATTCATAACAATCATCCTGGATGTGCGTAATGGTTCCCGCTTCCAGGTAATAACACAAATCCTCACAATCTTTATTATCCGCTTCGTCATCCGGATCAGTAGGATTATCTTCATCCGTAGCTTGGCAAGATATGGCAAGTGTGTCTGAATGTGTACAGCCATCTGCACTAATGCCTTCCAGAATAAAATGAGTGCTTCCTTCACCTGCAGTGTAAAGAATATAGTTGGGGTGATTTTCTTGAATGAGCCATGAGTCGCTCGTATCTTCAATAAACCAATTGATTTGACTCGTATTTTCAGTGATAGCATTTAGCACGTTGTTGGCTGTCTGGCATTCTGGTGTTGTTTCTGGTGGGATGATTTCCACATGGGGTAGAAGAATATCTTCTACCTGAATAGTATAGGTCTGTGAGCATCCGATGGCATCGGATATGGATACCTGGTATTCGCCGGGAGATAAATTATGGCGGATCATTTCTGTGGATCCATCTGACCAGCTTACAGCATATGGCGAAACGCCCTTTGATACCGTGATTTCACCTGATCCATATGCAGGAGATTGGCAAGTTGGGTTTTTAACCAATATACTGGCTTCGATGCTTGATTCAGGTCTGACAAGTAAAATGGTTTGGGTAGTAGTACAGCCATTGGCATCCACTACCGTGATATCATAATTACCTTCAGCGTTCACAATGAATGGATTTGCAATCGTTGTATCGTTGTGATAATAGGTGTATGGTTCACTGCCGCCGGTAGCATGTAAGTGAACCTGAAGGGTTGAATCGGCTGCATCACATGAAACTTTAGCTATGGTATAAGTAATGGAAAGGGATTTAGGGCCCGGTACATTAATGGTTTTCTTATAAGTGCATCCATTGGCATCAGTAATTTCTACCCAATACCATCCACCGGTCAGGCCATCTATGACAGTGGTTGTGTCACCCGTACTCCAGGTGATGTCATAGGGTTCCGTGCCATTCTTAATGGAAATAGAGATGGAACCAGCTGATGCATCAGAACACGTTGGAGAAGTTACCGAAGCAGAAGCGCTTAAGTTTCTCAGAAGCACATACCCTCTTTTTTCAATAGTACAACCTTTGCTGTCGGTCACAATCACGTTGTGTGAACCACTATTGAGTCCGGTAGCAGTTGCTGTCGTATCTCCGTTGTCCCAATGGTAGCTGTAGGGCTCATCACCCCCTGAAACCGAAATGGATAACTGGCCTTCTCCTTCTTCATGACAGCCCAATAAATCAGAGCTAATGGAGGCGGCCAGGGAGGATTGAGTAGCTACACTATAAGCAGCTGATTTGCTACAGCCATTAGCATCTGTCACCTCTAACAGGTAATAGCCACTAGCCAGGTTAGATAAATTCTGAATGGTGTCTCCATGGTTCCAGTTAATGCTATAGGGTTGGGTACCGCCTGTAATTTCTGTTGTAATGGAACCATCATCATTACTACAGGAGGTTGGAAGCGTATGGCCGGTAACCAGAATGGCGGTTGGTTGGGTGATTTCAGTAGCTAGCTCAAGTGATTGGCCGGTGGCATCTGAAATCACAACAGAATAATAGCCCATGGGTACATTGCTTAAATCTTCTGTGCGATCGCCTGTGCTCCAGGTGAATTGATAGGGAGGTGTACCGGATGTAATGGTCACATCTATATTTCCTGTGGCATCGCCGGCACATTTAATGGGGGTAGAAGTGATTTCAGCCGTCAGAGGCGTGTTTTCTATTTCCAGGGTATCGATGAAGATGCACGTGGCCGCTTTGTAAGCAACTTTAAATGGGCTGTTTTCGAGCAGATCCAGGCATTCTTCATCGGCTGAACAAACTGTATAGGAAAGGGTAAATGATCCGGATTGACCTTCCTCGCCAAATCCGGAAATATCATCAACTTTAATGCCGGTAATACCAGTGGTTGGATCTGTATGGTTTAGTTCCATCAGCCAGTTCCCGGAATTAGAGGCGTCCGTAACTGTTCCACAAAGTATTTCTGCCGAAAAGTGTGATAAAGCATGGGTACAGCTGGTGGCATCAATTGTTAATTGAAAGGTGATGCAACCTTCCTGACGGTCTAGATCACTTATTTCAGTGCTAAAACAGTTTTCACACGCTTTCTTTGGCGGATTTTCCTTTCCGAAAAGAGATATTCCTGTCATAAAACAGATGACGAGTAGTAATAGCCCTTTGGCAGAACTAGTTACAGTTGTAGGATAGCGGGCATTTTTTTTCATGATAACGTGTATGGGTATATGAGCCTTTGTACTTAAAAAAGGGGTAAAAAGTTGCATTGATCTTCGAAAAGTATCTGTTTGTGTAAGAAAAGTAAAGGTTCATCTAAGAATGGAGCTTTCCCCGCAATGAAACAATTGGAGGAATGATCTTTTTTTGACATCCTTGGAAACCCATAAATGTTATCTTTGTTTTCTGATAAAATAAGAAGAGTGAATAGCCCAACTAAAAAAGACGTATTAAAAGAAGCGGAACTTGGTGATTGTGATTCTGCTGTATTGTATAGGCTGCCGTTTGAGAAGGAAAAACAGCTGATCATCGGAAAGACTCAGGTGTTGGAAAATGGCCTGTCGCAGCAAATGTTAAGCGATACTGGATTTGTTGTGGAGGCATTTGACAATAAGAGAAGCAAGGGTGTTTTTATTAAGACCGGATATTCATTGGTTTATGCATCTTCCATTCCTGAGGAAGTGGAACCAGAAGTACAACGGATTTTTTCTGAATTAACTGCAGCTGGATTGCCGGAAGAGATCGACTTTGAAACGTATAAGTGTCAGTTTGAGCAGATGCATTGTGCCTTATCTGGGGGTGATATCAATAAAGTCATCTTGTCACGCGCTAAAATAGAAAAGGATTTTCCCAGGCAACACCTGATTCAAATGTTTCACAATTTATGTGAAAACTATCCCCATGCCTTTGTTTATGTGTTAAATAGTTCATTGACCGGACTCTGGATAGGCGCCGGACCCGAGTTATTATTGAAGGATGATGGACAGCAGCTGCAAACAGTGTCCTTAGCCGGTACTTTACCCAACGACCAACATAAGCATGACTGGCATCCCAAAGAGTTGATCGAACAGCAATTGGTCACTGATTATGTGGAGAAAGTATTAAATGCTAATGAGGTTTTGAATTATCAAAGGCGAGGTCCGTCAACCATGGCGGCAGGACAAGTTAAACATTTAAGGACGGATTTCATCTTTCAGAAAAGTTATCTGAATGGGAACCTGGTTGATTTATTATACGATTTACATCCGACCCCTGCCGTTTGTGGCATGTCAAAAAACAATGCTTTTCAATTAATCCAGACGGTTGAAGATTATGACCGTCGTTTTTATACTGGATTTTTAGGGCCGGTGAATAGTGGCTGTTTTGAATTTTATGTCAATATCAGGTGTTTGCAACTAGGTGCTGGTCAGGCTGCTTTGTATGTGGGTGGGGGCTTAACCCGGGAGAGTCAGGTAGAGAAAGAGTGGGCTGAAACAGAGCTCAAAGCAGAAACTCTTTTGTCGGTTATAAAAAATATGAGAAATTTGCAGGCCTATGAGTAAACCTGTTTCGGAGAAGAAAGTTGTTAAGACTTTAGTAGATATATGTTTGGCAGAAGGATTGAAGGAAGTGGTGATATCACCCGGATCCAGAAATGCCCCCCTTATTATGACCTTTGCGGCTCAACCGGAGTTGGAATGTTTTAGTATTGTGGATGAGCGAAGTGCCGGTTTTTTTGCTTTGGGTATGGCCCAACAGACCGGCCGGCCGGTGGCATTGGTTTGCACCAGTGGTTCTGCTTTATTGAATTATGCACCGGCCTTATCGGAGGCCTATTATCAACAAATACCTTTGGTGGTGATCAGTGCAGATCGTCCCGTGGAATGGATTGACCAGGCCGATGGGCAGACCATTCGTCAGGAAGGGGCCTTGGATAATGTGGTGAAGTATTCCTGTCAATTACCGGTTTCGGCAAAAAATGAAGACGATGCCTGGTATGTGAACCGTTTGGTGAATGAAGCCTTTTATCAATGCTGTTATCCGCAACCTGGTCCGGTTCATATTAATTTGCCCTTGCGTGAGCCGTTATATGGTAAAACCGTGCATTCGGGAAAACCGGTTCGCACCATTCAGCAAGTCAGGACCAGTCATATGATTTCGCCGGATAACCTGGCCGAACTGGCAGCGACCTGGAATAAAAGTGATCGTATACTGATATTAGTCGGTGCTCAAAAGCCAGATCCGGTATTAAATGAATTACTGCTAAAGCTAGCCGGGCAGGAACAAGTCGTCATCCTAAGTGAAACCATTTCCAATGTGGGAGGAGAGGCGATTATCTCTGGTGTGGATAAGGTGGTTTCGACCATCACCGAAGAAGAAGTTC
>Ga0193953_1000440_pt1 | contig 22854 bp, 16 predicted proteins | sample BB_4_MG_FD_140325 | JGI IMG/M metagenome (GOLD analysis project Ga0193953, IMG submission 140325) | Microbial mat bacterial communities from the Broadkill River, Lewes, Delaware, United States - BB_4_MG | ecosystem: Environmental > Aquatic > Freshwater > River > Microbial mats | place: USA... | reverse complement strand
TTTTAAAGCTTGCTATTTTAAGATTAAGACCAAAACTCATATCATTAACCGGATGCAATACAGAACCGGTTAATTCAAATCCATTCTGCTTCACTCCGGTTACATTTCCAAAAGAATTGAATCCAAAACCGAATTCATATGATGTCTTCAGTTCATCAGCAATGTTATTGCGAAACCCCAACCTAAGATCAATCATTGATAACCGCTGACGGTCATCAATTATCATTGCCGTACCAACAATGGGATTCAGATAACCTGGTATAGTATATTCAGCCTCATCACTCAATGTTTGATAGCCATAGTATGAATATACATTATGCTGAAAACTCAAACCAGCACTAAACGTTTTATCATCGAAAAAATGCTTAAAATCCACATTAGCCCAGGTATCATGAAATGGCGCATCCACCACGCTTTCGTCCTCGAGTTTTAATTCACCAAAAGAAGAATTGTGCCCGATATTCAATCCCAGTAAAAATGGTTCCGACTGCAGAATATTATACCCCACCTCGCCAAGAACAGTCCCATAATTTCCAATCCCTGCTTTCAAATACGAAGACTGCAAATGCATGAAACGCTTATCTTTTAAGCGGGCGGCTGTTATAGGCTGAGGCTTATACTCGGTAACCACCGACTTACTCAAAATACGGTAGTTAAATGCAAGCTTTGATTTGGTTGTATCGTCTAAAACAGGCATATAATTCACTTTATATGCATCTGAAACAGTTGGCGTATAAGCCCTGACAACCTTTACATCCTGCGATATCTTTTCTTGTGCTAAAACCTGCACGGATAGAATTAAAGAAAGAACTAACAGCGTTAAAAATGATCTATATCTCATGCTCTTACGATTCTACTTATCAGATAATTTCAAAACAATATTATTTTACACTTAAGGTATCAGAGAGTGCAGGCTCAACAACTTTCTTCTCCCACTCCGATAAATATTTATCGACCCGCTGCGAAATGTCATCATCCCCCTTGTAATTCTCTTTGATACTTTGCAAGTACTGGATGGCCTGAAAATCCTCACCCCTATCATGATAGATTTCTGACAAAAGAATAAAGCTGCGAGCTAACCAATACTGGTGGGAGGTACCCTTATCAATGTAATCGAAAATTTCTTTCTCTGCGAGCTCTGTATTTTTTTGATCATAATGAAGTTGGGCCAACTGATATTTTGCCTCTGCCCCTTCAATACTCTTAGTATTACCGGCCAATTTACCATATTCGATCATTGCCTGCTCTCCATCTTCCAACGCCCTATAACTATTTGCCAGGTTAAAAATGGCTTCCCGCTTGATTTCATCCCCAATTTTTGGTGCCATTAATACTTTATTGGCCGCAGTAATGGTCCTGGCAAAATCTGGTATTTGTGCCAAACAGCGCATCTGACCAATTTTAGCCTCCAGACGATTCGCACCAATTTCAGCTTCTCTTTCTAAGCGCTCAAATACGCCAATCGCTTCCCGATATGTTTTATTCATAAATAGAATCTCACCCTGGCGTATAAGAGATTCTTCAGTGAATAAGCTGCGCTCCCGATTGGCTACATATTTATAGGATGTTAATGCATCGCGAAAATTCTCTGTTCGATACTGACAATCGGCTTTATAAAAGTGGGCATTCAAAATGTATTTCCCTTCAGGATAAGTATTGATATAACTTTCGAAATGACGAATGGCATGTTGACAATCATTCTTCATATAGAAACGCTCTGCCGCAACAAAACTTAAGGAATCTTGCTCCCTCACATCCATTTTCGCAAAACCACCTAAGCCCTCAGTATAACGCACATAACCATCCAAATCATTCTGATCCATATAAATGTTACGCACTCCAAGCAAGGCGTCTTCGGCCTCTGATGTTCCTGGAAATTCGTTGATGACCCGCTTATAAAAGGTCATTGAATTTTGATTTTCATTATTATTATAATAGACTAGGCCTAACTGAAGCATGGCTTTTTTAGCATAACTCCCTTTGGGATATTTCTCTTTAATGGTTTTATAACAAAATATTGCTTGTCGTAAATCATTAATAGCCACATAAGACCGTCCCATCTCATACAAAGCATCATCTACATAAGGTGATTTTGGATACCTGTTAGATAATGTTTTCAGCACATTAATCTTAGAGCTGTAATCCTTTTGTAAGCCTAAACAAAATGCTTTTTGAAACATGGCATAATCAGCAGCCATTTCAGGTATCTGCGCTGCCTGGTTGTAATAACTAATAGCTGATGTAAAATCACGCTCCACATAATAGCAGTCCCCAATCCGATTTAAGGCATCACCATACAACATCTGATCATCCTGCTTAGCCAACTTGATATATTTACGAAACCAGCTTTGCGATTCAGCATAACTTTTTCGCTTAAAATAGGAGTATCCAATATTATAATGTGCAATGGCAAACTCGTTCATCTGGTATGAGCCCGGCATAAAAATAAACTCCCGGTAATCATCAATGGCCTTTTCAAAATTGCGCATCCGATAATAAGATTCTCCCCGCCAATAATATGCACCTACTTTTAATTTCTTATCGTATTCACCATACTTTAAACTATAATCGAAAAACTCAACGGCCTGATTAAATTGAAGATCTGTAAACAGCTCCAATCCTCTATAATAAGCAACACGTTGCATAGCTCGAAAAACACCCGGAGATTTAGCCTTTATTTTTTCCATTGAAGCCAATGCTTCCCGGTAGTTTTTTGTCGTTAAAAAGGCTTGTCCTAAATAATCGTAGGCCTGATCAACCTTATCACTCTCCGGGAATAACTCAATATATTTGAGGAATGAGTTAATAATCTCATTAAATGGTGAATAAGCCAATTCATAATTAAGCTTGATGTAGTTGAACAGTGCATCCTCTTGAATAACCGGATCGAAATTATACTTCGAGGCTGCTTCAAAAGCAACCCGCGCCCGTTTTTTGTCAGCTAATTTCAAATAACAATCACCCAAATGGTAATAAGCGTTCTGTGCCATCAGATCCTCTGAAGAAGTTACCTGTGATAATACTTCGGTTGCTTTTTCATATCTACCTGTAAAGTAATTGGCGAATCCCAGATGATAAAAATCTTCCCGCTTAGGTTCAGCAGCTATTGCAATAGCTTTTTCGTAATAAGGAATTGACTGGGCATACTCCTTCTTACCGTAATATGAATCTGCAATTATTCGATTCATATCTTCCTGACGAATTTTTGATCCCTCCTCAGATAAGGGCAATGCATACTCTATCGCTTTATCAAAATCTTCTTGCAGATAGTAGATTTGAGCAATGTAAAAAGGCACCACTTTTTTAAATCCCTTATCATCTTCCAGTTCGATAAATCCATCCAAAGCGGTCTGATAATTTCCTTTCACATAATGAATATGACTATAAAAGTATTTTACCGATGAATAATACTCGTGATTTTCGTCTTTAATTTGGTTGAACATAGATAGAGCCCGATCATATTCTTCTTCTGAAAATAAGCTATACCCATAGGAAAAATAATAATCAATGCGCGTATCATTATCCAGCCCCTTAGCTGTTACTTTTTCAAACCAGCGTGTTGCCTGACGATGCTTCCCTTTATCTTTATAGTAATCACCAACATTCATATAGGCATATGGCAGCCGGTTACTATAGGGATAGGATTTGACGTAATCTTCCCACAGAAACAAAACATCCTCATTATTCAGTTTTTGAGCACAAACCCGTTCCAAATAAGCTGCTTCAGTCACTCGCGATGAAACAGCATTTTTTTGAGCAGCAACGTAATTGGAAAAGTGAATCCTGGCCAAACCAAACTTCTCCAGCTTATACAACTCCAAACCTTTTTCGTACTCCACATCAGGACTATCGAATTTAAGAGACTTTTGGGCAATAACAGATTGTAGAAAGACAGTACACAGAATTAAAACGATACTTCGCATCATGTGGTTAAGGTCTTATTAGTTTTGTGAATATTTATTAATCAAACGCAACCAATCAAAAAATAGTCTGTCACAGGGCTGCCTTATCAAAGGCTAAAGATAATAAAAGTGCCGGCATACGAAAAGTGACAGTAAAAACTATTTTAGCATTCAAATCAGACATTCATGGAAAACAATAACAACTAACCTGTTCTGCTTAAAACCAGAATGACCAGCACTTAAAATTCAAAGAAGGATTATTGAAAATGAAACCAATTCCGCGCACAACATACAATAGTTTTAATCTAACTCCACATCGAATTCGATTTCTTCCTGCTCGGATTCAAATAAACGGGTATCTTCACAACGGATGGTACGACCAGGAAATTTCTTCAATAGATTATAATTATGAGTAGCCATTATCACTGTTTTTCCATCCTCACAAATTTTACGAAGTAAAATCAACAATTCATCAGATGTTTCAGGATCTAAGTTACCTGTTGGCTCATCAGCTAATATTAAATCAGGCGCATTCAGCAAAGAGCGTGCGATTCCTATGCGTTGTTGTTCTCCGCCGGATAACTGATGGGGCATCTTATAGCCTTTATGTACCATATCAACATGAGACAATACTTCTCTGATTCGTTTATCCATTGCTTTTTTATTCTTCCAACCTGTGGCTTTGAGCACAAATAGAAGATTATCATACACACTTCGATCAGACAATAACTGAAAATCTTGAAAAATAATGCCCATCCGGCGACGTAAATGAGGGACTTGCTTCTTTTTCATTCCTTTCAATGGGTATCCGGCTACAAAACCATACCCCTCTTCTAATGGTAATTCATTATACATGGTTTTAAGCAAACTCGATTTCCCACTCCCTACTTTACCAATCAGATACACAAATTCTCCTGGATTTATTTTAAAACCAACATCCTGAAGTATAATATGTTCCTGTTGACGAATGCGTACATTGCTGAATTCAACAATATTACCTTCTTTATTCACCGAGTCTGTAGGTTGCTTATTCATAGTATTCAAAACGTTTCCTTAAAGAACTTTGTTATCGCATTCAAAGAAACAATTTTTTTGCATCAAAAAAAAAAACGCCCTTATGAGTAAAAGACGTTTATGATTCACTATTAAGGTCGACTATTGCTATTATCTTAGTTGTGATAATGCCTTTGAAATCCGATCAAATGCTGTTATTAGCAACTCATCACTAGTCGCATATGATAAACGGATACAAGCAGGAGTTCCAAATGCAGACCCGGAAACTGTGGCTACATGCGCCTTTTCCAGTAAATATAAACACAAATCATCCGCATTGTTGACGCTAAAATCACCATTCGCTTTTCCAAAATACGTACTCACATCCGGAAACAAATAAAATGCACCAGCCGGTTTATTAACATGAAAACCTTCGATGGAATCAATTTTTTCACATGCCAAATCCCGCCTTCTTCGGAAGACATCCCGCATTGCCTTTACACAAGTTTGATCACCCTGGATAGCAGCAACAGCAGCCATTTGAGCAATAGAACAAGCCCCTGAAGTATACTGCCCCTGCAACTTAGTGGTGGCTTTTGCAATCCAGTCAGGAGCAGCAATGTATCCCAAACGCCAACCTGTCATGGCATATCCTTTCGAAACACCATTGACTAGTACCACTCTATCTTTGATATCTGAAAACTGAGCAAGACTCACGTGTGAACCATCATATATAATCGTTTCATATATCTCATCCGAAATAATGATTATATCCGGATAACGCTTTAACACTTCCACTAACGAAGCAAATTCCTCATAAGTATAAACACTTCCGGAAGGATTGGAAGGTGAATTTAACATTACCACCTTTGTTTGCGGTGTAATTGCTGCTTCAAGTTGACTGGCCGATATCTTAAAATCTTGCTGTACGCTAGTTTCTATGAAAACAGAGGTACCTTCAGCTAATTTTACCAATTCTGCATAACTTACCCAATATGGCGTAGGTATAATTACCTCATCACCTTTATTTACGGTACATTGTAATACATTAGCCAAACTGTGCTTTGCGCCGTTGGAAATAACAATTTGATTTTCTGAATACTCCAAATCATTATCTCGTAGCAATTTATGAACAACCGCCTGACGCAGTTGAGGAAAACCAGCCACCGGAGGATAATTAGTAATATTATGGTGAATCGCTTCGATGGCAGCCTCTTTTATATGATCGGGAGTATTAAAATCGGGTTCACCCAACGTCAAATTAATCACGTCAACTCCTTTACCGGCAAGCTCCCTACTCTTTTGATTCATTACCAGAGTCTGCGATTCAGCTAAAGCATTAATCCGATCGGATAGATATTTATTGGTCATAAATAATGGTGTTTTTTAAGTTCTGTTTTCTTTAAGACAAATATCCACCACTAAACCCCATATGGGTTATTTGGTCTGGATTTGCCGCAAGCGAAATGAAAACATTTTATATCTTGCATTGCTAAAGGTGCAAAATTAATGAAAAATTATAAGCATCCAATTATACAGATTTATTAAATCGTAATTAAATGATAATTTATTGCTTGAATTTATTACCTTTTACACGCGTACGATTATAAATTCAATCACAACAAACGCATTACAAAAACTTTTATAAGTTACGAATTGATTTAAAATTATTCAGAACAAAAAAACAGGAAAACATCATGATCAACTGGAACGAACTTCCAATATATTTAATTCCCTTTCTTTCTATTGGTATTCCAATATTAGTTTTAATCCATTGGTTTCTTAAAAGTGATATTAAAAAGAAACAACTTGAAATCATTCAGAAAACGCGCTCTGAAGTCCTCCCTATTCGTCTGCAAGCCTATGAGCGACTAAGCTTACTTTTAGAGCGTATTAATCCGGAAGCACTAATTATTCGAGAACAGAAACAGGGCTTAACCAGCTTACAGCTACATAGTCAACTATTAAAATCTATACGTCACGAATTTGAGCATAACCTGGCAATGCAGGTTTATATACCACAAAAAACCTGGGACTTGGTAAGCCAGGCGAAAGATGAAGTCATGAAAATGATCAATACGTCATCTGGTCAGGTAGCTCCTAATTCTCCCTCCATGGAATTAGCCAGATATTTATTAGAAACAGCCGGTAGCGAATCGACTTATCATATTAAAAAAGCGATGAAAGCGTTAAAAGAAGATGTTCAGTTGTTCTTTTACGATGATTAAAAGCTTATACCCTAATACTGCACCGGACAAAAACATTGTTAAGTCTGGTGCTAAATGGATGTAAATACTACCGGTGATTAAACCAAATAAACGTGAAAATTTCAATAATTACAGCCACCTATAATTGCGCTACAACACTGAGGGATACTATAAAAAGCATTTCCAGGCAAACAGCTCGCCAACACATTGAATACATCATTATTGATGGAAACTCCAATGATGGAACTCTTCAAATTATAAAAGATTATTCGAATCAAATTGATCACTGGATTAGCGAAACAGACAATGGGATTTATGATGCCTTAAATAAAGGAATTCAAAAAGCTACTGGTGATTGGATAGGGTTCCTCCATGCGGATGACATTTTCGCCCATGACCATGTTATTGAGAAAATCATTGCAGCTGCAGAAAACAAGGAGATTAATGCGATCTATGGAGACTTACAGTATGTCCAGCAACTCCCACCACACAAAGTTATCAGACAATGGACCAGTCAATCTTTTCAACCCAAACTTTTAAAGCGCGGATGGATGCCACCACATCCAACCGTATACATTACTCGAAACCACTATAAAACAATTGGTTCTTTTAACACCAATTATCAGATTTCGGCTGATTACGACTTAATGCTCAGGCTTTTTTCTAATTCCCAAACAAAGAGTTTGTACATCAACGAAACTCTTATAAAAATGAAAATTGGAGGAGCCAGCAATCAGTCCATTAGGAATATCATCCGAAAATCTACGGAAGACTATTTAGCCCTGAAGCGTAACAGAATAGGAGGCCTCTATTCATTGGCTATTAAAAACATAAGTAAAATTAACCAGTTTTTTCATTCACAGATTTGAGTAAACAAAACAGACATAAAGTATCAGATCTGCGAAATCTCTACCTCAACCTACTGAGGCCTGAAGAAAAGTGGATAATTGACAGGCTGTTTAATAATATAGCTTCACCAATTGACAATTCAATTAATCTTCAACACATAGAGCAATTTGCCATTAGTAATGGCTTAGGCCCATTAACGTATTATACTTCGCAGAAGTTACTACCAGAACCCCTAAACCTATCATTTAAAAAAGCTTATCTGCGAAATTTAGCCAAAAACACACAAATAGAACATGTGATTGGACTTATTCAATCTGCATTTGAGGAGGCTAAAATACCTGTTCTATTTCTTAAAGGCAGCATTCTGGCATTCACAAGATATGCGGATTCAACACTGCGCCCTATGAGTGATGTGGATATCATTGTTCCAATAGAGAAAGCTCAGGTAGCCTATCAGTTATTACAACAAAAAGGGGCTATCGGTTGCTGGCGCCCAATGAATGAAACAGATCACCACTTGCCACCTCTGACATTAAAATCCACCCTGATCGAAATCCACACACACCTATTCCCGGTCCATGCAAAGTTTTCAGCACTGAATAATTACGTCTGGAAAGAAACAATGGAATGGAAAAAAGAACTTCATTCCCTACCTGGACCTTCTATCATTCACCATGCTTTTTACATTGCCACACACATTTATTATAACTTTAAAAGAGGTGGAATAAGGCTATGTTGGTTTTATGACCTTATGATGTTGCATAGAGATCTGGCACAACTCTCTGGAGAAAATATTAAGAAGAAAGCAATTCACCTCGGTCTGGAGGAGCCTCTGACTTTTACAGGAACGTTATATTCTTGCATTTCAAAAACACCACTCCCCAACTGGCCGCTTTTTGAAGAATTTCTTCCGTCACCAAAAGTATTAAATCAAGCTATAGAAGGTTTTAGAGAAGGCCAACAACAAGATACCCGAGAGAGCTACCAGATAATTCTCGAACAAATTGCCAATGCCCCCACCCTAAAACAAAAACGAAGCATTATCATAAAGCGACTTACTAAAGATAAACGCTTAAAAGGCTGGCCCCTTATAAGACATTTATTTACAACTCTTTATAGATTATTCAATTACATGATCCATCAAGCAAAAAAATGACGTTATTCAAGTACTCATGTCTCGACCAGCTCTCATTTAATTCCCCCCGTAGTACTCAGAAGAATAATAACCATACCCTTTTTCTTTAATGGAAATATCATTCAGGACAACACCTAAAGATTGCACACCTTCATTCTTTAAATTTTGAATGGTATGCACCATATGGTCTTTTAAAGTATAATGAGAACGGACAATAAACAAATGCGTATCTGCATATTGCATCAACAAGCGCGCATCAGCCACTAATCCAATAGGAGGCGAATCGACGATTACCACATCAAAGTTGGCACGCAAGTATTTAAACAATTCAGCAGTACGATCGCCTGTTATCAACTCACTTGGATTAGGAGGTATGGCACCGGCAGGTATCACATAAAGATCATCATAACCTACCGAATAAATAATATCCTCTATCGACACCTGGCCAACCAGGTAATTAGACAAACCTGAATGACTGTTTAACTCATAAATATCCGAAAGTCGTGGTTTTCGCATATCAAATCCCAAAAGAACTGTCTTTTTACCTGAGATACTATAAACAGCGGCCAAATTCTGAGCACAAAACGTCTTACCCTCCCCAGTATTGGTACTCGTAACTGTAATGACTCTTTTGTCGCTAGCTCCCACCATAAAACGCAGCTTTGTGCGAATTGACCTAAAGGACTCACTGATAACCGCATGCGGATGAGAATGAATAACATCCTGCTCATTGTTCTTATTATGCACAACTAAGCCCATCAAAGGAATCCCGGGAATGAGATAGTCCAAATCGTCTTTTCCCCTCACTTTTCGATTTAAGAATTCCTTTAAAACAATTACACCAGCGGGAATTAATAATGCCAGTAACAAAGCTCTGCTATAATTGCTCTTTTTATTGGGTGAAATAATTGCTGAAATGGAAGCATTGTCAATTATTTCATTGTCGGGTACATTACTTGCTTTTGCAATTTGTGTTTCGGAATGCTTTTGCAATAAAAAAGTATAAATAGCATCATTGAGTTTGTAGGTCCGCTCTATTTTGAGATAATGTTTTTCCAAATCGGGTAACTTATCCATATCCTGTAATAAGCCATCTAACACAGACTGTACATCTCTTTTTTCTAGCTTAATACCAGTTAAAACTTGATTAATCGCTCTGCCTAAATTATCAGAAGTGACATCAATCTTTCGCTCCAGGGTTCCCACATATGGATTATTGACTGCAGCCTCTGTATCAATAATCTCGTACTCAGCTTTCAATTCAATTAATTGCATCACCAATTGATTAATCAAACCTGCACTTTCATCATCGACAGCAGGTAGCATGTATTGTTCAAGATCTACAGCGGAGTGCATGTTTGTCTTCAAAAACTTATAATATCCCTCCTGAATCTCCAGAAACTTGAGATCCTTCTCACCTTCAAAATACTGGGAGGCTAATTTTTCCGAATAATCAGTGGGGCCCATGAAACGATTCGCTTTCCGATAAGCTAACAATTGATTCTGAACCCTTTCCAAAGTATCAGAAACTGTTAATAATTGGGATTCAATAAAATCAAGCGAACGTGTAGCCATGTCATTTTTTCGCTCGAGATTATATTCCAGAATAACGTCACATAATACATCCAAGAATGCTTTTATTTTCCCGGCACTGGTACCTACTGCCGACACAAATAAAATGGATGATCCCTCTCTGTAGGAGTTTACACCAAGCTTTCCTCGATATTCACCTGCCAGTTGACTATGGGGTTTAAAAACAAAATAAAATTTTTCGCCTGGATAAGAAGTATTTAAGCGACTCGACTGAATACGAAAAGCATAACCATCGCCCTGAATTAATTCTTCCGATTTTATTTCCTGAGATAATTGAATCCCTCGCAGGTATCCAACATTCTGCTGATTCCCAAAATGGTGCAAAGCTCCTCCTTCACTGATGCACTCTATATGGAAAACGCCTGGACGAACACAAGTTAAATAAAAAGGCACATTAATTAACTGTGGATGAAGAGAATCAAATTCCACGCGAAAGGGGGACGAACGATACAATTCTGTATCCTTAACACGCCCTTTCTTATAATAAGACACCTTAAAATCCAGTCGATCTATCGCTTTTTTTATCAACTTCTTAGACCGAATGATAAACATTTGATTTTCGATATCCTTGACCTCCGGAGACAAACCAAATCCTTCTATTAAATCAGAACGTTGCAACGAGGTTTGATCCGCACTTTTTAATAAAATGGTTGCCGAGGCTTTATACACAGGAATGGTGTATCGATGATAAAAATAAACCGCCCCAAAGCAAAGCGGAAATGAAATAAAAAATAGATACCAATTTCGTTGAAGTAAGTGAATAATTCGATTCAAATCAAATAATCCATCTGTTCCTGTTTTAACAGATGCATGTTCAATATTTAGATTGGAAGTATGTTGATTCGTTTCCGCCATAGAATAAGGTTTTCGCCGCCAAAGATAGACAATTTTACCTTTCTATTCATTTAATACACTTCCACGGCGCGAAAGAACAACAAAAAACAAGGGCAGTTCAATTAATCCTGACAAGGGCTACGATAAAGAAACTTACCACGGATATTTTCGATGAAAAAATTTTCCCCATTATACGCCATTTGCCCTTTAATAAAGACAAACTCAGCTCGCCCCCTTAATTTTAGACTTTCTTCAAAGGTGCTAATCATCTGCGGAAAATTACAATACAAATTGCGCTCAAAGTCCGGATCCCATATCACTAAATCAGCATCAGCACCCGGTCGTATCACACCTTTTTGGGGATAAAGCCCCATTAACCGTGCCGGTCGGGTTGAAACGATATCTACAAAGTCCGCAAACGACAATTTACCGGTAATTACACCCGAAGTATACACCATCGACAAAAAATTCTTAAGTAAAAAGAATTCATCAGGTCGATTATGAACCTGGCTATCTTTTAATACGCCTTCACCGGCAAAGTTAAACGAAGGACGAGAGATGATAAACTGCTCCTTTTTAAGAATTTCCCAAAAATCATGAGTAGAGATCAAATTCAACTTGCCAATGAGTGGAAACCCTGAAAAAACAGTATGTTCATCCACTTCAAAACGGGATGAATCCCCTAAATGACAGGGCAACATTAATTCGGCAAATATTCGTTGATGATTAGAAAATTGTTGAATTAATTCCAACTCCTCAGCAAAACAGATATTTAGAAAAAGGGCTTTACAATCAGCATTTGCAACAATATTCAGGATATTTCTCAGTTGATGCAGATGCTGAACAATAGCCTCCTCGAACATATGATTCATCCCCATATAACCACTGCCGGGAGCAATGGGCCGTTGCATTTCCACAATTAATAACAAATCAAATCGCTTAATCATATCCAGCATTTGATTAAAACGATCCCTCTCAAATTCCTGCTGAAAAGGCCATTTTATAACAAAGGAAGTGATCCCTTCATGCGAGTAACAATAATCAATTTCACGGACATCAAAATCTTTCCATCCATGAAAGGACAAATGGTAACCAAAATCCGGTATTAAATTGATTTTTTCATTTTTACGATGGGACAGTTCATCTTGTGAAAAAGTTGAATAAGAAGGCTCCAGGGTCTCCAACAAGGCAGTGGTCCCACTTATTATCTCAGCCTGATTAAGCTTGCGTTGTTTGTCAACCTCCTGCTCACCAATAACTGTAAAGGCAACATTTGTATCAACTGCACCGGAAAAAATATATTTACCTCCGGCATCAATGATAGGCGTCTCCGGCTCTGGTCGTGAAAGTTCTTCCTCAACAGCAATAATCTTATTATTACCAATTAAGACATCGCTTGTCACGATGCTTTGCTCACCTACGACCAGACCATTTTTGAGGAGTACATAATCCATTTGCCCTGTTTTGTTGTCAATTTAGTTAAAAGCCTCATAGATTGCAAGAAGGCATCAGTCAGAAACGAATATCACCCTCACTTATTATGATTTTATTAGCTTTGCCGAAATTTTTCGGAGATGATGTGGTTTTTCTATGCGCTGATATCAGCACTGTTTTTAGGTTTTTACGATATATTTAAGAAGTACTCAGTAAATAACAATGGTGTTTTACCGGTTCTATTAGTCAGCACTTTAACATCTGCACTCTTTTTCCTACCATTACTATTATTATCTGGCAATGCCATTATTCCGCCGGAACATTTGGTTCATATTCCAGTTATAAATGCCTACTCCCATTTATTAATATCCGGGAAAGCGATTATTGTGCTTACCTCCTGGATATTTTCCTTTTTCGCCTTAAAGCACCTTCCCATTACCATTGTTGCACCCATTCGCGCTACTGGCCCTCTATGGACATTGGTCGGAGCCATCATCCTTTTTAATGAACAACTATCTCCTTTACAATGGCTGGGAATTACCATGACACTTCTTTTTTTCTTTCTGTTCTCAACTACCGGCAAGCTAGAAGGTCTTTCATTTAAAACCAATAAATGGTTGTGGTTTGCCATACTGGGCACATTAGCCGGCACGGCCAGTGGGTTATTTGATAAATACCTGATTCGCAACATTGATCGAATGGCTGTTCAAAGTTGGTTTTCGATTTACCAGGCTATCATTATGATTCCGGTAGTAGGTATTTTATGGTGGCCCAAACGCAAAAAACTAACGCCTTTTACCTTTCGGTGGAGTATCCCTTTAGTAGGATTGTTCCTGGTCATTGCTGACTTTGCTTACTTCTATGCGTTAAACAATCCGGATGCCCTAATCTCAATTATCTCTGCATTAAGGAGAGGAAGTGTTTTGATCGCTTTTGGTTTAGGGGCATTTCTTTTCCGCGAAAACAACATCAAACGTAAAGCTATGTATCTGGCGGGTATTTTACTCGGCATAGCCTTGTTAGTAGCAGGCTCCTATTAATATTTCGATTAATTCTTTAATGTTTCCAACCATTTCAAACTGTATCTACCCTAGAAACAAAATAATCACACCAATTACTGCCACCAGTGAGCCTATAACCTCCTTTACTGTCACTTTTTCTTTAAACAGAAGAATGGCCGGAGGGATGATTAATACCGGTACAATAGCCATAATGGTAGAAGCCACGGCTGTAGTCGTATATTTAATTGCCAATAGCGAAAAGCTAACACCCAGAAAAGGGCCGAAAAAGGCACCAACGGAGATACGTGCCATGGCAGCGCCATAAGTAAGTGCCTTAATGACTTTGGGCCAGTGCCCGGTAAAAATAAATAATACACTAAATCCCAAAACTCCTGCCAGGACACGAATCATGGTGGCAGAAAATGGATCATATTCACCCATGCCCAACTTACTTAATACCAAACCCAATCCCTGACCAGCAGCTCCTCCAAAAGCTAACATTATACCTTTTGCATTATATTTCACATTAACAGGTCTGCCTTTTACAGGACGCCCCAGAATGACTAACGCAATACCGACAATGGTAACAATCATACCAATGCTATGAAACAATGTCATTTGTTCGCCCAAAATAATCCAGCCAAAGAGGGCGGCCAACGGAGGCGCCAACGACATCACTAACATAGATATGCGAGCGCCCACCACCACAAACGCCTGAAACAATAATAAATCACCTATCACAAACCCTATCAATCCACTTACGGATAACCAGAACCACTGATAGATATCAGCCCCCTCCGGAAAGAAATATCCAAAGCGAAACCAAGACAAGCCGCCCAGTAAAAAAATGGCCATGATTAAGCGAATCAGATTAACCGACATGGATCCGACCTTCTTACCTGCTGATTCAAATGCCAAAGAAGTAAAGGTCCAACAAACAGCCGTAAACAAAGCTGCCAACTCACCCATGTGATTCTGAAATAAGACTGTCATACAACTGATTAAGCAAATTGAACAAATAGTGTTTAGAGGCGTTAAAGAAACAAATTTTAGATGAATATCTATTCCTGTGCAGGAAAAGATTATTTTTGACGACTAACCTATAATTACTCACATTCTAAACCTATTTTATTATGCAGCGCAAGATTACCATCATTGCTGTTATTTTATTGATAATACTGGCTGGAGCCGCCTCTTTCGTCTATTTAGGCGGATTGAAAAAAGACCCAAAGAAAATGGCGCCCCCTCAACTCAAACGTTTTGTAAAAGCCGTTCCCGTGAATTATCAAAACCTGCCCGGACTCATTGAATCCAGTGGTCGAATAAACGCTTTTAATGAGATCATCATTAGCTCCGAAGTGGGTGGACGACTATCAAAAGGCGATCACCTCTTTAAGGAAGGACAATCCTACCGAAAAGGCGAAATTCTGGCCCGGGTATCCAATGACGAATTTACCTATCAATTAAAAGCAAAAAAAAGCAAGTTTCTGCAGGCTGTTGCGAATATACTTCCGGATTTAAAAATCGATTTCCCTGATGCTTACCCCAAGTGGATGGTTTTCTTTGAATCCATCAACATCCAGAATACATTACCGGAACTTCCTGTTACTGAATCTTCCAAAGAAAAAATTTACATGGCCTCGCGCAATATTCTGAATGATTACTATGCCATCAAAAGCGATGAAGCCCGTTTAACAAAACACACTATTGTTGCACCGTTTGACGGTACCTTAAAAGATGTTTCCGTGGAAGTTGGTGGCGTTTTGAATCCCGGGACGCGCCTGGGAACTTACACGCGTAGTGACTTATACGAATTGGAATTACCCATAGAAGCCAGCAATGTTCATTTAGTAACTCCCGGCATGCCTGCGCTTGTTTCAGATGATTCAGGCACCAATCAGTGGAAGGGCACCATCTCCAGAGTGGGGCGTATCATTGATCCGGCTACTCAATCGGTAAAAGTATATGTATCCATTGCAGCACATGCTAATAGCCATCTCTATGATGGCCAATTCCTAAGAGGGACCATAACCGGTCGTTCAATGGAAGAGGTGATGGAAATGCCACGCAATGCCGTTTACAATAGTAATGAAGTATACGTATTTAAAGACAGCAAACTATATAAACGCGATATCCAAATCGTGAAAGTCAATAAAGAAACGCTTTATTTCAAAGGGCTGAACGAAGGCGAAGAGCTGGTTATTGAACCCATCATCAACATTACCAATAATTCCAATTTCGAAATTATCCGCTAAAATCACTATTACATGCGCAAATTAGTAGAAACCTTTGTCAAATACCCCTTCTACGCCAATTTAATGGTGATCGTATTGTTAGTAGCGGGAGCTGTCGGGTTTATGTCGTTGAAGAAATCATTCTTCCCTGAAAGAGCCACAAGGAACATCTTTGTGTCGGTAGCCTACCCCGGTGCTTCCCCCAAAGAGATGGAAGAAGGGATCACTGTACGAATCGAAGAAGCCATCCGAAGTATTGTTGGAATTAAAGAGATCAATTCCACTTCCTCTGAAAACTTTTGCCGGGTAAACATCGAAACAACCGGGAAGTATGATATTGATGAAACCCTTCAGGAGATTAAAAATGCAGTAGATGGTATTACGAGTCTTCCCATCGATGCTGAACGCCCCATTGTTTTTAAACGCCGATCAACAACACCGGCCATTCGCTTGGGTCTTTCCGGCACTGCCGACTTAATGACCTTAAAACAGTTGGCTTATCGTGTGGAGGATGATTTTTTAGCTTCCGGTATGATCAGTCAGATCAATATCAGCGGATTTCCAAGTACTGAAATATCCATTGAAGTATCTGAAGATAACCTGCTGCGATATGGCTTGAAACTATCTGATATCAGCCGGGCCATTTCACAAACCAACCGCGATATCTCCGGAGGGCAAATTAAAAGTGATGAGCAGATGATCATTATCCGGGCCCGTAATCGAACGGTTGATCCCAACGAGATAGGTAACATTGTAGTGCGTGCGAAAAATACCGGCAGCGTGATACGTATCCGGGATTTGGGAACCGTCAAAAAACAATTTGCCGATGTCCCCAGTATGGCCTTACTAAACGGTAATGACGCCATTAGTATTTCCGTTGATAAGTTAGTGACGGAAGACCTGGAGAAAATATCCGGGTTTGTGCAAGCCTATGCCGAACAATTCAATGAATCACATAGCAATGCCCGAATTGATGTGACTTTTGATTTCCTGGAGATGCTCTACTCCCGTTTGAACCTACTCTATAAAAACGGACTGATGGGATTGGCCCTGGTGATTATCATTCTGGCCCTTTTCTTAAGTTTCCGCTTATCATTGTGGGTAGCCTGGGGTATCCCCGCCTCCTTCCTGGCCATGTTTGTTCTGGCCAATTTCTATGGCATCACCATTAATATGATTTCATTATTTGGAATGATCCTGGTGGTGGGAATATTGGTGGATGATGGGATTGTGATTGCCGAAAACATCTTTTCTCATTTTGAAAAAGGCAAAACACCGATGAAAGCAGCGGTAGATGGAACCATGGAAGTGTTACCAGCCGTTATGACGTCAGTCATAACCACCATACTGGCTTTCTCGCCTCTGTTATTCATCGAAGGACGCATGGAATTCCTTTTTGAAATGGCGTTTGTAGTAACAGCCAGTTTGTTCTTCAGCTTATTCGAAGCCTTTTTTGTACTGCCTGCTCACGTAGGAACACCCCATGTATTAAAACGGAATCACACACATGACAACTTTGGTAATCGCGTGCGCAACCAATTGGAGAATATGGTATTCTTTTTAAGGGAAAAACTCTATGGACGTATTTTAGCCTTTATCATGAAATGGCGATACGTCGCCATTGTTATGCCGGTCTTCTTCATACTGGTTACAGCCGGTTTATTTAAAGGTGGTTTAATTGCTTCCACTTTCTTTCCCAATATTCCACCTGATAGCTTTAACGTCAATGTGGCCTTTACACCAGGCGAAGGTGAAAAACAAACCTTCGAGACTTTGCAAGGTTTTGAGAAATCCATTTGGGAAGTGAATGAAGAGTTGATGCAGACATACAACGACACCAATGACTTTATTGCTTACACCTATTTAATTGTCGGGTCAGCCTTTGATGGCCAGGAGTCAGGAAGTCATGCCGGACACATTGCGGTGAACCTTCGAAACATGGAAGGCAGTCCCATTTCTTCGTTCGAGATTAATTCCATGGTACGAAAAAAGATTGGGAAAGTCCCGGGTGCAGATAAACTATCGGTCGCCGGCCGAAACCGTTGGGGATCCCCAATCGCCATTAGTTTGCTGAGTCGCAACCTGAAAGAGCTGGAACCGGCCCGCGATCTGTTGATCGAAGAGATGACCAACATGACGGAGTTAACGGAGATAGTGGATAACAATGCCGTGGGTGCACAAGAAGTGCGCTTGAAACTAAAACCGGAAGCCTACTTCCTGGGATTGGATTACTTCACCATCCTCAACCAGGTGCGAAATGGTTTCTTTGGCACCCAATCGCAACGCCTGCAGTTGGGTAAAGATGAGATGCGCGTATGGGTGCGTTATCCACAATCAGATCGTCAACAAATTGGCCAGTTAGAGCAAATGAAAATCAAAACTCCCAATGGCGAATATCCGCTCCATGAAATAGCCGACTACGAATTAGTCCGCGGACCAGTGGCTATACATCGCTTCAATGGTCAACGCGAGATAAAAGTTGAAGCTGATCTGGTGGATCCTTATGCACCTGTTCCGCCCCTTCTGCAATACATTGAAGCCAATATTATCCCCAAAATCAAATCCCACTATCCGGATATCCGTTACGTTTTTCAGGGACAACAAAAATCAGCCAAAGAGTCACAAGATTCCATGCAGAAATACTTTATTCCGGCTTTCCTGCTGATTATGTTAGTGATCATGATCCATTTTAAATCCGCCGGCCAAGGCTTAATCATATTAATGATGATTCCCTTAGGCTACATGGGTGCCGCCTGGGGCCACTGGATTCATGGCCTGCCCGTTTCCATGTTAAGCGTATGGGGAATGGTGGCCCTCTCCGGAGTAATCGTGAACGATGCAGTGGTCTTCCTGCAAAAGTACAATCGCTTGTTGTCGGATGGCATAAAAGTAGAAAAGGCGGCGTATCTTGCCGGACTCGCCCGTTTTCGACCCATTGTACTCACCACCTTAACCACCACCATTGGTTTATTCCCCATTATATTGGAGCAGAGTCGTCAGGCACAATACCTGATTCCAATGGCAGTGGCCTTAGCTTATGGTGTATTCTTCGGAACCGGGTTTATTCTCACCATATTCCCCACCGCTATCCTTTTCTTAAACGACATGCGTGTGGGAATGCGTTGGCTATGGACCGGGCAAAAACCAACCCGCGAAGAAGTGGAAAAAGTAATCATCAACCAAAAACGCGTAATCGAATAAGTAATGAGAATCAACTATTTCAAGATATACATTCTATGCCTGTTAGTGCTTACTGTTAGTGCTGGTGAAAGTGAAGCGCAGGATTCATTATCTCTGCAAGATGCTATCACTATGGGGCTGGAAAACAACTATAAAATTCAGATTGAAAGTAACGATGTGGAGATTGCACATCGTCAAAATACCTGGGGCAATGCCGGGGCTTTTCCATCACTGAATTTGAATGTAAATGCCAATTCGGATTTTATGGATCTGACTGAGAACAGTGACCGATCCGGCAGGTTATCGCCTGCCCTACAGCTCAACTGGGTCTTATTTGATGGCTTTGCCGTCCGCATTCGGAAAGATGAGCTGGATTATTTGAGCCAACTCTCAGAAGGTAATGCGGCGGTGGTCATCGAAAACACCATACAAGCCATTATCTTAGCTTATTATGATGTACAATTGCAACAGGAGCGTTTATCCCTATTCAGGGAAGTGATGAAGCTCTCGGAAGATCGCTATAACTATATTCAGAACCGCGTGGACATGGGTGCCGGCAGTACATATGAATCATTGCAAGCAAAGACCGCCTGGTTAACCGACAAATCACTCTACCTGAACCAGGAAATGGTGGTGCGATCGGCACATCGCCTATTGGGATACTTGCTGGCTCTGCCCAATCAAAACCGCTTTACCTTATCAGACTCCCTGGAACCTGTTATCAATGAATACGAACTGGCTGGTTTGCAAAACAAAATGGAAGCCAGTAACCAGACACTGCAAAATCAGTACCTGAACCTGCAATTGCTGGAACGTAACATTGCGCTGGAGCAAAGTGAACGCTATCCGTCTCTCTCGTTAAACACCAGAGGCCAATATGATGCATACCCGGACTTCCTAAATAACCCGGCTTCATCCAATAGTTCACGATTGGGGCTCTATTCCGGTTTATCGCTGAGTTACAACATCAGCAGTGGCAACCGGGTGAATCGCAACATCGCCATTGCACGCATCCAGCAAGCCACCGGAGACATACAACTGGCCGATATGAAACACCAACTGAACAGTCAGCTCATCAACTTGCATGATCTATTTGGGGTACGTAAAGAATTGGTGTATGTAGCAGAAGAAAACCTGTCAGCAGCTCAACTCAACCTCGACATTTCCACGGAGAAATACCGAAATGGCGTGATCAATTCGTTTAACTTCCGGGATGTGCAACGGACCTATTTACAAACGGCACTTTCCAAACTCAATGCAGTGTATAATCTGATTGAGACACATACCGACCTGGTGCGGATCACTGGTGGTATGATTGGAGAGTATGAAACCAATTAAACATTGGAAGGCAAAAGTTTAAAATAAAAGCAATCTCAAATAAAACAGAAAGGGCTGCTCAAATTTAATCATGAGCAGCCCTTATATTTTAGCACCTCACACAGTTCAAAGCCATCTTTCGATCTGTCATCTGAAGGGTTCATGAAAGCGTTTAAACTGATCTCCTAATACAACTTGGAAAACCATTTATTAAATGGTCACTTCTTGAAATTCAAACAAAAGGATTGTAAATAATATTTATATTAGCATAGTTTTTCAGTTACCCATGTGTTTCACAGGTAGCTACTCAAACAAATTGTTTATGATGCGTACTTTTTTACTTGGTTGTCTGTTTTTTTCACTTGCAACCATGTCAACCCTAAGCCAGGAAGCCATCGCTTCTTCGGGAAATAATACTGCCGGAAATAATGGCACTGTAAGTTACACCATCGGTCAAATTTTCTACAAAACTGATACTGGATTAAATGGAATTATTTCACAAGGTGTCCAACAAGCATCCGAAATTAGTGTCATCACAAAGAACAAAGAGAAGATGCTAATAGATTTCTCAATATACCCGAATCCTACCAGTGATATGCTAATATTGGATATACCCGATAATTGTGCTGATCCAGCCTATCAAATATATGATGTCCATGGCAGTTTGTTGGAAAATAAAAAAGCAGTTGCTGGCAAAAATAAAATTAATATGAATGCATATAGCAAAGGCATCTACTACCTGAAAGTCGAAAACAAGCTAAGTATTAATGAAACTTATAAAATTCTCAAAAAATAACTGCTGAAATGAAAATGTTTACGATCTACAGCATAGTGCTTACTTTAGTCTTTCAACTGATCCCCTCTTCCTTTGATAATATCAAGGCTCAAATACCAGAAAAGATGAGTTACCAAGCTGTTATCAGAGATGAAAACAATAAACTGGTCATTAGTCAACAATTAGGAATCCAAATTTCTATTTTACAAGGTGCAGTAGATGGAAATTCCATCTATACGGAAACCTTAACACCTCACACCAATGCAAATGGATTGGTAAGCATTGAAATTGGGACAGGCATAACAAGTGATAATTTTTCTTTAATTGATTGGAGAAACAGTCCACATTTTATCAAAATAGAAACAGATCTGGAAGGAGGCACAAATTATACCATTACCGGAGTGAGTCAGCGGCTAAGTGTTCCCTACGCATTTCATGCCCAAACAGCAGACCAAGCAACCAATCTGAGTACTGAACTTTTAGCCAGAATTGAAGCTCTGGAAGTTGAAACTGGAATAAGAATTCAAGATGTCGATGGGAATTCCTACAGCTAGGTTACCATTGGTGAACAAATATGGATGGGAGAAAACCTTAAAACCACCACATACAATGATGGAACGGCTATCTCTTTAATCACAAACCATATTGAATGGTCAAACCTAACAACTGGCGCCTATTGTTGGTATGAAAACGAAGAAAGTAATTATAAAACACCATACGGAGCATTGTATAACTTTTATAGTGTTGAAACTAATAAACTTTGTCCGGAAGGATGGCATGTGCCTACCGATGCAGAATGGGCGGTTTTGATCGATTACCTGGGTGGATCTATTGTGGCAGGTGGAAAATTGAAAGATGCAAGCACCAATTATTGGATGAATCCTAATACCGGTGCTACAAATGAAACTTCATTCGGAGCTATACCAGGAGGAAGCCGAAATAATAACGGAACTTTTAATGGTATCAAATCAAGTGGCAATTACTGGAGCTCTTCAGAGGATATCACAGGACATAGCTTGTATCAAATCCTTAGCTCCAACAATAGTAACACTGTTAAAAACAGTAGCAATACGAGAAATTTAGCTTTTTCTGTACGATGTATAAAGGGAGAAAATCCTGACTTAATTCCTCTTGGTATTGAATTACGTGATCCTATTGAAAACAAAACATATACTCGCGGTGGATCTTTGCCATTAGATGCTACGTTCAAAAGCGGGCATGGACTCAAGAGATGCTCTATCACAATTACTTATAATGATGCTGGGGGTCAAGCTCATCTTATACCAAATAAATTTCCATTTGATTGATATAATTAGTATCTTTAAGTATGCCAAAACAAGCAGATATAGAGATTAAAGAGGATATTGATTATTTGAAAAATCTTCGTAAACAAGAGAATA
>Ga0193953_1000439_pt1 | contig 22895 bp, 22 predicted proteins | sample BB_4_MG_FD_140325 | JGI IMG/M metagenome (GOLD analysis project Ga0193953, IMG submission 140325) | Microbial mat bacterial communities from the Broadkill River, Lewes, Delaware, United States - BB_4_MG | ecosystem: Environmental > Aquatic > Freshwater > River > Microbial mats | place: USA... | reverse complement strand
GATTTGTTACAAGATTTGAAGTTAGTACTTCAATCTTAACAGAGTAGTATCTCTTTGCTTGAAAAGTTCAAAAAAACTCTCAAAAAAAGAGGAGTTACTCTTAAAATTTATTATACGAGGAGTAAGCAATGAAAAAGTTAAGTATAATCGTAGCAATCATTGCTACAGGTTTGATGATGGTAGGGTGTGGAAGCAGTAATAATACATCAACACCTACACCAACACCTACACCAAGCAGTGAACCCCAAGCGATAAGCTATCAAGTAAGTGGTAGTGTAGTAGATGGTGATGTGGTAGGGGCAACGGTGGAGATCTATGATATGAACGGCACACTTTTGGCGACGACTACCACAGACGAAAACGGTAACTACAGCGTCAATGTGCAAGATCTGCCAAAGCTCTACCGTGTGGTAGTAAAAGGCGGTGAGGATAAAGGTGTAGACCATGAAGCCAATGAGAATGATGAGGGGCTTGGCTTTGAGATGGGAGCGATTGTAGAGCGTGATGAAGATGCCAATAGCTCTGAGGCTCATATCAACCCTGCAACGACATTGGTCAAAGAGATAGTTGAGAGTGGAGAGTTGCCACTTGAAGAGGCAGAGGATGCGGTTAAGAAAGGCTTTGGCGTTGAAGATAATCGAAGCTTAGCCAAGATCGATGCCCAAAAGCACAATGTAATGAACCGTGTAGGCAATCTTATTGCACTGCTAGCCAAAATGACACCAGTGGAAGATAAAGATATTTCGCTTAAAGCCATTGCCAAAGTGGTGGTCAAAGCCAAAATCAAAGTCGATATTGGAGATACAGGAGTCAATCTTGATGATCTAAACCTAAGCTCTATCTTTGATGAAGTAGAGGGAGTATCGGATCAAGAGGTAGAGAAACTTGTAGCTTCAGAAGAGGTGATCAAAGCACAACTAGCCAAGGTAATTGTCAAGATTAAAGTCGCTTCGACTATTAGCCAAGAGGAGCAAAAAGAGGTAGTATCAAGCTATGCCACACTCCAAGAGCTGCTTCAAACGATTGATGAATCACTGCTAGAAGAGCTAGATAACCAAAAACTGCAACTCATTGTGACCAATTTGGAGCAATCTATCAAAGCAGTGCTTGATAGCTCGGATCTCAACAGCAGTGATAGTGATACGATTGATTTGGTATCGGAGATTATCAAAGCCAATTTGGCATCCGATATTGATACGCTCAAACTCAAAGTTGTGGTGGCTTCTAAATCGTATAAGAAACACAAAAAGCACAAAATCAAAAAGCTTGTGAAGTATATCTACAAAAATATTGATTTAGAGAGCTTTGATAAGTTTGGAGAGATGCTTGATGATGAAGCGATAGTAGATGAGCTTGAAGAGAGTGCCGATGATATTGCTACAAGAGCGGTAGAAGATGGTGAGATACCCAGTGAGCTTGATGATGAGCTCAGTGATGCTCTTGCTTCTAACATTGCTCAAAAGGTAGAAGATGGTGCTATTACAACAGATAGTATCAAAGAGGCAAATGAAGAGGTGGTCAAAAATGATCTACTAGTAGAGAGCCTTAAAGTCAATATCAAAATCAAAGTCAAGATCAAAGCCAAAAAGAGCAAACTAAGCAATGAAGATAGAGTCAAGTGCAAAGCCTCTAAAAAGGTGGTCAATACCATTAAGGTCAATGTGAAAATCAAGAAGTTTACTCAAACGACTTATGATAACAGTGCAAAGTTCTACGATACTCTTGTAGCTACGATGCAAAATGATATTGATAACTTGAAAAAACAGATTGATGCTTTAGAACTGCTATTGCTTGATCTTAATGAGAAGTATGACCAAAGCACGTTTGATGAGGCAAATGATCAAGCTAAAGAGTATCTTGAAGCCATAGAAAATGATAGTGCCGTTGATAGAGTCAAAACCATTGTTAATATTAAAATCAAGATCGAAATCAAAGTGGTGACCAAGGTCGATATTAAGATTGATATAGACGAAGCCAAAGTGGTAGAAAAGAGCGATAAACCTCGTACCATCAAACTACCTCAACCCAAACTACCTAATATGCCAAGCGAATTTGCTACGCCTATTAGTGTGACGTTTTAATTGCATATCCTTTGTGGGCAACCACAAGGGATTGCCCCTACAATAAATTCTACTCTTCACCATAATATTTTGCAATAACTGACACTTTTTGACTCAACTGCTTACATTTAGGGTTTTTAGAAGTTGCATTAAGGTATAATCACGGCAATATTTTAATACAAAGGGTTTGATTTGAGAACACACTATTGTGCCCAAATTAATGAAAGCCATATTGGTGAAGTTGTAACGGTTAGCGGTTGGGTAAACAGCCGAAGAGACCACGGTGGCGTTATTTTTATCGACCTAAGAGACAAAGATGAAGTTGTTCAGCTCGTTTGTGATCCTGCTGATAATGCAGATGCACACAAAGCAGCAGAGCATGTAAGAGATCAGTTTGTATTGATCGCTACAGGTAAAGTGCGTGCAAGAGGCGAGGGATTAGAAAATCCAAATCTCAAAACAGGTAAAGTTGAGATTGTTGTTGATGAGCTTAAAATTGAGAATAAATCACTGCCAATGCCATTTGATCTTAATGATGAGAAGGTAAACGAAGAGATTAAGCTAAAGTATCGATATTTGGAGCTAAGAACGCAAAAGTCGTATGATATCTTTAAACTACGATCTAAAGTAACGATGGCAGCACGTAACTCGCTTGATGAGATGGACTTTTTGGAAGTTGAGACTCCTATTATTACCAAATCAACTCCTGAGGGAGCTAGAGATTACCTCGTCCCTTCAAGAGTACACGGTGGTGAATTTTACGCTCTTCCACAATCTCCACAGCTCTTTAAACAGCTATTGATGGTAGGTGGATTTGACAGGTATTTCCAGATTGCAAAATGTTTCCGTGATGAGGATTTGAGAGCTGATAGACAGCCTGAGTTTACTCAGATAGACGTTGAGATGAGCTTTTGTGATCAAGAGGATGTAATAACCGTAGCCGAGAAGTTAATCTACGATATCTTTACAAAGTCTGGTTATGAGATCCCTACCAAGTTTAATCGTATGACACACTTTGAGGCGATGGAGAAGTATGGTAGCGATAAGCCTGACCTTCGATACGGTATGGCAATGGTCGATGTGATCGATATTTTTGAAAAGTGTGATAATGAGATCTTTTCAAAAATCGCAACAACACCCAAGAAAAACAGAATCAAAGCTCTCAAAGTACCAAACGGGGACAATATCTTCTCTAAGCGACAGATGAAAGGTTTTGAGGATTATGTACGCAAGTTTGGTGCTAGCGGACTTGGATACTTCCAGATGAAGGAAGATGGTCTAAAAGGTCCTCTTACAAAGTTCTTTAGCGAAGATGACCTTCAAGCAATCGTTGATCGATGTGAACTTGAAGTAGGTGATGTGGTATTCTTTGGTGCAGGTGAGAAAAAACGTGTACTAGACTACATGGGTCGATTTAGAATCTATTTGGCAGAACTTATGGATATCATCCCTGATGATACATTTGAGTTCTTATGGGTAATGGACTTCCCAATGTTTGAAGTTGAAGATGGAGAGGTTAAAGCCCTTCACCATCCATTTACCATGCCAAAAATGCCACTTGATTATGAAGATATCGAAGATATCGAATCGATTGCGTACGATATTGTACTCAATGGTGTGGAGCTTGGTGGTGGATCGATCCGTATCCACAAAGAGGATGTGCAAGAGGAGATCTTTAAGCTTCTTGGAATTGGACAGGAAGAGGCACAAGAGAAGTTTGGATTCTTGCTTGATGCCTTGAAGTTTGGAGCACCACCACACGGTGGATTTGCTTTAGGACTTGATAGACTCATTATGCTTATGGCAGGGGCTAGCTCTATTCGAGAAGTGATTGCCTTTCCAAAAACCCAAAAAGCACAGTGTCTACTCACTCAAGCACCAAGCAGTGTGGACAATGATCAGTTAAGAGATCTAAGTATCAGAGTCAAAAAAGTTGAACAATAAAGAAAATAAAAGGAAAAGCCAATGAAAAAACTATTTTTAATTATCGGAGCTCCAGGAAGCGGTAAAACAACAGATGCTCAGTTGATTGCTGAGCGTGACAATAGAATCACTCACTACTCTACAGGTGATATGTTTAGAGCCGAAGTGGCAAGCGGAAGTGAGCTTGGAAAGGATATTGAGAGCTTTATCTGTAAAGGAAGCCTTGTACCTATCGATATCGTTATTGTGACAATCGTAGAAGCGATCAAAAAAGCACCTACAGATGTAGTAGTCATTGATGGTTACCCAAGAAGCACCGAGCAGATGACAGAGCTTGATACATACCTTGCTGATGAAGAGGATGTAGAGCTTATAAGCGTAATCGAAGTAGCCGTAAGCGAAGAGACAGCCAAAACAAGAATCCTTGGACGTGCTGAAGAGGCTGAAGTGGTAAGAGATGATGATAATGTAGAGGTATTCTACAACAGAATGAAAGTCTATATGGAACCACTCCCAGCCATTCAAGAGTTCTATCAAGCCAAAGGATTACACAAAGTCATCGATGGTGAAGGTACTATCGAAGAGATCGTTTCTAATATGAACGACTTTGTTCAGAGCAAAATCTAAATAATCCTCAGGGTGCCATGCACCCGTAGGTTTGGCACTGCCAAACGACAAAACTAAATTTTAATTACTTAATGGTTACAACCTCATAAAAAACATCAATGTAAAAACATTACTTTTTTACAATTCAAAATATCACTTAGACGTTTTACTCGTTGTGAAGCTCCAGCTTCACAATGCTATATTGGTATCTTGAATTTAAATGAAGTTTTAAAGTCCAATAGGGCATTTCCAAGCTGGAGCTTGAAAACGAGGGTAAGCCCCTAACTGTATGATAACTTTTTAGAAATTTCAATATCTTGTTTGAGCAGTGCATTGACGATACTATTGAGTGAAAAATCTTTGGAGTTATTTTTCATTTTAGACATCAAAAACTCTTTAATATCTTTATCAAGGTAGATAGGAATATCGAGCTCCTCTATCGGTCGATAAAATTTACCTTGTACGGCATTACTAAAATCATACTCTTCCCTCATTATAAACACCTTTTTTGATATGCTTTACTCTCTTTTTTCGTTGCTTTTCTAGCACTGATAACTCGTACTATCTCTATACCATTTGAATCTCTAAAAGTGTGCACAACTGTCAAAATCACTTCATTTTGTGATTTACCAATCAAAATATAACGATCTTCATCCTCTGAGTGGTCAGGGTCATACATACTCAATGAAAATGGGTCACTAAAAACAAAAGAGGCTTGTTCAAATGTCACTTTATGTTTTTTGATATTGATCTGCTCTTTTTTAACATCCCATTCAAACTTCATCGACTATCTTTCATTTTTTATACAATTATTATAGCGTAATTTATTTGGATTTAATTTATCTCACTACACAACTTGGTTATGGAGTATCTATTTTACACTCTCTCCAGCTTCACAATGTTATATTGGTATCTTGAATTTAAATGAAGTCTTATAGTCCAATAGGGCATTTCCAAGCTGGAGCTTGGAAACGAGGGGATTACCCAATAAAATGAGAGGCTACCTCTTTGAGTATTGCTTCTACTTGTAATTCTTTACCATTGTATTTAACAATCTTGATACCATAAGCCTTCATGGCATTGGCAGTATTTTTACAGGCTCGTTTACTCACAAGGTAGTTGCATCCATTGAGAGCCTCTCCCATTTTGTTGTGTTGGGCGATATGCTCAGCGTCGTTGTGGTCGTGAGAGCATTGGTGGTGTTCATCATCGTCATGGTGATGGTGGTCAAGATCGTTTCGGGGATTGGCGATTATATCAAGAAGCTTGAAGGATCGAAACATTCCTGAGCCTACCATCTCAAATAGGGCAAAGTTGGGTGTGTGTCCCGCGTTGCCAAAAAATTGTAAGGTTTGGTCTTTTACAGGTATAGCTATTTTTATCATAATTTAATTTCCTTTTTGTGCGAATTATACTTAAATAGATTAACCAAACACCTCAATCAAACAATCTCGTGCTTGGGTTGTTATAAAACACGCTATGCAAGTTCTGTTCTCTTTAAGTATTGACTAATCATAAGTGGCTAAAATCTACAGAATATATTTTGTTTGCTAAGTGTTCAAAGGATGAAGATGCGTGTTAATATAGGGATATTGACTTTTTCTCTATGGATGAGTTTAGGAGTAGGTGCGATGGCTAAAGATGTTTCATATAAAGTAAGCAAGACTGAAGTAAGCGATTTATCTAAACGCAACGTGACACTTATAAATCATGAAATTTATAAGCAATTTAATGTTGGATTTGGAGGAGGGTATTCTATCCCCTTTGCTTCGAATATAGAAGGAGAAACGATCTGGGTAAGCTCTGTCAATTTGGTTCTTGATCATAAGATTGAGTATAACAGTGATTACAAAGAGATTAAACACTATGATGGAGCAGCATTTGCCAAGCTTCAAAAGCAGCTTAAAAAGAGTAAATTTTTGGTCTATTGGCTTGTTCAGGGTTGGGATGAAAGCTGGTTTAATACAAGCAAAATTCAAAATGCGATGAATGCAGGTTATATTCCTGTCTTTAACTATTGGTATTTTGGGGATAATCTTGATGGAGTACCAAGCCAGAGTGCTCAAAGTGCCTATCAAGCAGATCATCAAAGAGTCATAGCGTTTTTAAATAAACTCAATGGTACCAAGATGCTCATTATGGAACCAGAGTTTAATAAAAAGAGCATTGTGGAGGCTTCAGAGATTGAACAGCACAACTTTGCAGCCATCATTGGAAATGCAATCGATACCATTCGAGCAGGTACGCAAGATGTTCTCTTTTCCATGGCGATGACCGATGCAGGGATACGAAACATTCAAAAAACCTATGCTTCTTGTGGTTATGCTAATTGTGCCTTGGGCGATAAAAACTCATGGGCAAAAACCGATATTATCTTTGGTGACCTTAATAGTCGATTGGATTTTATCTCCTTTCAACAGATGGTGGGTCAGTTTAGTAGAGATCATGAAAATCCAGGAGAGTGGAAGAGACCCAATCCTAGAGCATATGAGAATGTGGGTATAGAGTTGCTTCACAGACGTATTGCCAATCTCAGTGAGTATCTCCATACCAAATACAACAAGCCAGTATTTTTACCCTATATTACCATTGCCACGGCTACATGGAGTGATGAGAACAACAACACTCAAATTGAGAACAGTGAGATAGATTATGATGGATGGGAAGATGAAGCCACGTTTGTTTATGCTCAATTAGCCTCATCCAAAGCACAACTGCTCTCTTGTGGGCTTTTTGGTTTTGCACCGATGTCACTCTTTGATAACCCTAGACACGACTACGGTGGCTATCAATACTTTATGCAAAACGAATACCATATGGGTATTATCAAAAGTTCTGCTCAAGATGAGCGTGCTATTGCTGCCTATGGAGATATTGTACCAAAAGGTACAATTGTAGACTCTATATTCAATACTCAATAGAGTATCAGTTTGTTTTTAAATAGTGCTCCATATCTACGGCATTAAGTGGTTTGGAGTAGTAGTAGCCTTGGATAATATTGCATCCATTTTCAACCAAAAAGTCAACTTGATCTTTGGTTTCTGCTCCTTCGGCTAGGACATTGAGATTGAGTGTATTGGCAAGGTTGATAATGGTTTTGGAGATGACTATATCCTCTTGGTCATTAGGTAAATCTTTGATAAAGGAGCGATCAATTTTGAGTTTGGAAATGGGAAGTTTTTTGAGATAGGCTAGAGAGGAGTACCCTGTACCAAAATCATCAATGGATATTTTGATACCACACTCTTCTAACTTGTGTAAAACTTCTATCGCTTTTGTTTGATTGAGCATGATTTGTGTCTCTGTTACTTCAAACTCTACTGAGTTGGGGTATCGTTTGAGTAGAGGTCGAATATATTGTTGAACAAAGTTTAAAAATGAGCTATCTTCAAGCTGCCTTGTTGAGAGGTTAAAAGAGATGGATGCATTCTCCAATACGCCCATCTCCTTCCACCTTAAAAACTCTTTGATTGCTTTTTTGATGACTAAGCGATCGAGTAAAATAATCATCCCTGTATCTTCTGTAAAAGATAAAAATTTATCGGGGGTAATAACTCTCCCTTCTGTACCAATCCAACGCATAAGGGTCTCTACCCCTACAACCTTGCCACTTATAGCATCAACTTGAGGCTGAAAATAGGGCTCAAACTGCTCTTGTTTAAGGGCTTGATGCAGTGCCGTTTCAAGTGAAATACGTTGGGTTGCTTTGCGTGTCATAGAGCTATCATAAAAAGCGTAAGTATTGCGACCATCTGCTTTGGCTTGATACATGGCAGCATCAGCATTTTTGAGTAGTTCAATAGGATTTCGGTGCTCATTAGAAGCAATTGCAACACCAATGCTCATTCCAATATAGAGTAGATTGTTTTCAATATCAAAAGGGGTTTGAAGTATCTCCATGGCATCTTCTATAAATACGGTAATTTCCTCTTTTGATTTGATATCATTTAAAAGGATACAAAACTCATCACCACCAAAGCGAGAAATGGTATCAATATGACTAATGGTATACTTCAATCTATTGGCAAAGGCGATGAGTAATTGATCGCCTATATAGTGTCCTAATGAGTCGTTGATCTCTTTAAAATGGTCAATATCGATAAAAAGAAGAGCCACTTTGGAATTGTTGTTTAAAGTATCTTCAATATTCTCTTCAAGTGCTTTCATAAAAAATACACGGTTGGGCAGTTTGGTTAAAAAATCATAATTGGCTTGAAATTCAAGTTCTTTACGCTGTGTTTCGAGTTGTGTGAGGCTATCTTTTAGATCAATTTGAATCTTTTTAAGCTCAGTAATATCACGTCCTGCTCCAACGGTTCCGATAATATCACCGTTTTTATCGTAAAAAGGTGCTTTGTAGACCTCTAGGTAGAGGAGTTTGCCTTTGACATTGCCATACTCTTCAAATTTCATGGGTTGATTGTTATCAATTACTACTTGGTCAGAGTTGAAGCAGAGCTCACCAAAGGTATGCCAATTGGGTTTATCTTTGTGTTTTTGACGTTCTCTTAGTGCAAAAAATACATCATCTTTTCCTATAGGTTCATGGGTGTCTTTTGCCATCAAAAGCCCATCACAGATGGCTTGATTGGCATAGAGGTATTTCCCATTTAAATCTTTGACCCATAACATATCTGGTAAATTTTGTGTTAATAATCTTAGTAGTTGTGAATTGTGCTCTTTTAAATCATCTAGACTAAATGCCATGAGATACTCTTTTGAAGGTTTTTTAAATTATACACTTAAATTTATTAAATAACTATTATAAGTAATACAGAACAATCTTATGTTATGAAAGTTGTGTTAATTTAAAACAGAGTATAATTTCTAAAAAATAGGATACTCTATGGCAAAGTATATGCTTTTTGATACTGAAACAACAGGGAATCAAGAAGAAGATAGAATAATACAAATTGGTGGTATGTTGATTCATACAAGAGATAATATCGAAAAGTTTGATGAGTTATGCTCTACTGATCTAGCTATTAAGATTGAGGCTATGGAGGTGCACAATATTACTCCTGATCTCATTGAGGGTAAACCACCTTTTAGAGAGAGCAACTTTTGGCAAGTACTCAATGCCAATAATTCACATGAAAATTATCTCATTGCTCATAATATTAATTTTGATCTTGGAATGTTACAAAAAGAGGGGTTTGAGAACCAATATCTGCTGATTGATACATTGCGTTGTGCCAAACATCTACTCCCCAATAGTCCCTATCACCGTTTGCAATACCTTCGCTACTCTCTTGAACTCTACAAAGAGGAGCAAGCAGAAGCTGCCAAACAAGGTATCACCATCAAAGCTCACGATGCTATAGGCGATGTGTTGGTGATGAAACTGTTGCTTTCAAAGCTTGTGGTATTGATCAAAGAGCAGTTTGGAGGCGTTAACCCCATGCAAAAAATGGTAGAGCTTACCCAAACCCCTGTACTCATGCGTGAGTTTAAATTTGGTAAATACAAAGGGCAAAGTATAGAGGAGGTTGCCAACAGCGATCAAGGTTATCTATCGTGGATGTTTAAAAATTTGGATTTGGATGAGGATATGAAGTATACATTGCAGCAGTATATGCACTAAGTTACTCTTAAAATTTATTATACGAGGAGAAAATATGAAAGACCACTTTGAAAACAAATCCAAAACATGGGATATGAACAGTAAGCGGGTTAAAAATGCTGGAGCCATTGCCGATGCCATTATTGCCAATATTGAGCTTAGAGAGGATATGAAGATTGCCGATTTTGGAGCGGGTACGGGGTTGCTAAGCTATTTTGTGGCTCCTTGTGTCGATACCATTGTGGCAATCGATAACTCCCCTTCGATGTTAGAGATGTTTAGGATCAAATGCGATGAATTTGAATGCAAAACAGAGGTGTTGCACAAAGACCTTAGCGTTGATGAGATTGATGAGACCTACGATGGTATTATCTCATCCATGACCATTCATCATATTGCCAATCAAGAAAAACTTTTTGATAAGATGTATGGGATGATAGAAGAGGGTGGCTTTATTGCCATTGCTGATTTGGATAAAGAGGATGGAAGCTTTCACAGTGATAATGAGGGGGTTTTTCATTTTGGTTTTGAGAGAGAAGTACTTGAAGAAATCGCTCAAAAGGCAGGCTTTAAGAATATACATTTTGAAACCGTCAGTATTATCAAAAAACCTCAACGAGAGTTTAGTGTATTTTTGATGAGTGCTTATAAATAGAGACTTTAAGAATTATTAGATTCTCACTATTGGTTACTCTCTCAAAATATCTCTGATCTACTTGATTGAGTAGAAGGGATTGGATCAAGAGTGAATGAAGACTCTCTTTGTCAATATAGATTACATTGTTGCGATTGAGTATTATAGCATTGGAAGCTTCTTTGTTGTAGATTTGAGTCGATACTACATGACCATTTTTTAAAGAGATTCTTCCATAGAGTTTTACACTCTTGTGAGCATTACGGATACTACCTTTTAAAAGATCGATTGTAAAATTTTCTCCTACCAAATATCGTCCACCCGCTTGATACTTTACAATCTTAGAGATATTAAGTTTTCGTCGTTTGGTAGGCTTGCCACTTTTAATATCTCTATCGGCAAACAGGCTAAAAACATTAAACATCTCAAACATCTTACGGTGCAATAGAATATAGACATTTCTCTTTTCTATCTTTATATTTTTGGCATAATGTGTAATGCTGTGTTGGTTGTTCAAAATGGATAGATCACGTGTTTGTGTAGCAATAATCTTGGCTAAATCATAGGCTTGTGTGCTATTGGATAGAAGCATCTTGGCTACAAAGAGTGTGCCTCCTTGCGTGTTGGCTCCATTATCGATATAGGTATTTTTGCTTCCCATATAGTACCACAATGGCCAACCATAATCCCACCAACTAATCATTATATCTTTGGGTTTAATATTGAGAGAGTTGAATGTTGTGATATCTTTGTTGTTAAAATGCTTTGGAGCTAAAATATGATTATAGCTGATAATATTATAGAGCATCAGAGCAAGAGCAATTACTACACCTACCAGAATCCAAATCTCTTTTTTAAAGTAGTTGAGTAGATAGACAAACCCCAAAGCCAATACCATTTCAGCGTATATAGTAAAACGAATACCCATTTTAAAAGATAGATAGCCTAGTATCAATAGAGGAGCTAAAAAGATAAAAGCCCTTTGCTTCCAAATCAATAATATATACCCCAACGTTGCAATCACTATATAGAGATTAACCCCTACAAATTGAGTATAGATTGCAAAAATACTCTCTTGACGATTTTCTGATACCGTAGCCAATACATTGGCAATGTGATACTCTCCCACACTAACCAACGCATCAAGTTTAAGATAATCTAGCGCACGTCCATAGAGACTAGAGAGATCAACAAAAAACAGACCAGCTAATACTAAAAGTCCAATCGTTCCTAGATATACCTTGTAGTCAATACTCTTCATAATGGGATGATTCATAAGCCAAATCAAGCCAATAGAAACAGTCATAGCCAAGAGTGGATTGAAGAGTATGGTTAAAGTAAAGGTGATACCCAAAAGTATCAAAAACTGATAGAGTACACTGTTTTTATGATAAAAGAGTAAGGTCATTAAGAAGTTGATACCCAATACTCCTGCAATAAGTGATTTGGATGAGTGGTAAAAATGATACAACAATACTAGTGCTACTATGCCAATAAGAGCATAATGTATATTGTGTTTATAGGCTACTACTACAAAGGAGATAGCTAGTAGATAGATAAGTATAAGATTAATGGTATCGGTATCAATATAGCCAAGATGGCTTCTTGTATAATAATTAATGCCTATAACGCCAATCAGTGAAGCATAAAATGAAAACTTTAAATTATCAAGAAGGTATCCCATTACAATAATAGGAATTACGACTAATGAGGCCAAAAAAGCAGGAAGGATTAGCATAACCCAATCAATGTGTATGCCAAAAAGCTCTACAATCCAAGCAATGAGATAGCCCAAAATATAGTCACCCTCAAAGGGATAATCTATACCTTGAAGAATCTGTTTGGCATAGTAGCCATAGAGCCCTGCATCATCATTCCAGATGGGAAGGATTCTCCCCTCATACCAATAGGACTCTATATGCCAAACATTTTGCAATACAACAAAACGAACTACTAACCCTAATAGATAGGCTATAGTGATATAAATAAACAACTCTTTAAGAGTATTTTTTTGACTTCTATTATTCATATCACCCTTTATTCATTTAAAATGCTTTAGATAGCCTCTCTATCCTCTTCCATCGTTCGGATACGAATCACCTTTTCAAGTGAAGATACAAAGATTTTACCATCCCCAATCTTACCTGTTTTGGCAGCTGCTGCGATCTTTTCAACCACATCATCTACCATATCTTCGGTTACTGCTAGCTCAATTTTGAGCTTTGGGATAAAATCTACTACATACTCTGCCCCACGATAAAGCTCAGTGTGTCCTTGCTGTCGTCCGTATCCCTTGACCTCTGTTACGGTCATACCGCTAATCTCCAAATCACTCAGTGCCTCTTTTACATCTTCAAGTTTAAAAGGCTTGATAATTGCTTCTACTTTTTTCAAAATTCTCTCCTAATTACGATTTTACAAACTCTGGGTAACTCTCCATACCACACTCAGCCAAATCAAGACCATCATACTCATCCTCTTGACTCACTCTTAGCGGTAGGAATTTATTGATAGCGTATAATACTATATATGAGGTTACAAAAGCAAACACTCCTACGACAATTATACCTTTTAATTGAATCAGTAGCGATTTATCGGTAAAGATACCCACTGCAATCGTCCCCCAAATACCATTGACCAAGTGAACCGAAAGAGCACCCACAGGATCATCAATTTTGAGTCGATCAATAAATGGAACCGCAAAGACCACCAACGCTCCACCAATGGCACCAATGAGTATAGGCAGATAGATATTATAAAGATCAGGTCCTGCTGTAATGGCTACAAGCCCACCCAGTGCACCGTTTAGAATCATGGTAATATCAAACTTTCTATAACGTGCATACATAATCAATGCCGAGGCTAAAGCTCCTGCCAATCCTGCGGTATTGGTATTGAGAATGGTTAAGGCTACCGCATCAGCATTCTCTTTTGAATCAATTGCACCGACGCTTCCACCATTAAATCCAAACCATCCAATCCAGAGCAAAAACGTCCCTAGAGTAACAAGTGGGATATTAGAGGCTGGAATGGCACGAATGCGTCCATCTTTGGTATATTTGCCTCGTCTTGCTCCCATGATAAGAATAGCTGCCAATAGTGCCCAACCACCTGTGGAGTGGATTACCGTTGAACCTGCCAAGTCATGCATCCCACTGATATCCAAAAAGCTTCCTGCCAATAGATTGGCTCCCCATGTGACATTAACGACCAATGGATAGATAAACCCTGCCATAATCACACCAAAGAGTGCTAGAGGAAGTACCCTAATACGCTCACTCACCCCACCACTCATAATGTTGATGACCTTGCCTACAAATGCCATCTGAAACAAAAAGGCTGCCCATTTGCTCATACTATCACTATCCCAGCTGCCAAAAGCGATGCTATAGCCCACAAGCAAAAAAGCAAGTGAAGCCACGGCGTACGCCATGGTATTAACAGTCAGTACCGCTGTTACGTTTTTACTCCGTACCAGTCCTGCTTCAAGCATGGCAAAACCAGGTACCATAAGTATGATTAGCACCATCGAAAAGAGTGCAAAGAAGGTGTTGAGTATATAAGATACGTCCGCTAGATTTTCCAAAATTTCCCTTTAGTTTGTATTTGCACTCGAAGCCGATGAGGCAGAGTCTTCAATCTCAAGCTTTTTGAAACTGAGCCCCTCACCACACTTCCAATCTTCAAACTTCACACACTCTTTGAGCTTGATGGTGAAGAGTATATCACCTTGTGAGAAGTTTAAAAAGATATATCGCAGTGCATCTCTACCAAGCGTTTTTGCCAATCGTCTATCTTCTTGTCGTCCACTGTCAATAAATTTCACCTTTGAAAAGTCAATATTTTCACGTTGCATTTTTACATTAACGGTTTGCCAATCTTCTATAATATCTTCATAGTCTCGATTGTAGGCATCTTTGCTTCGATTAATATCCACCTTTTCATGGCTTCTTATTTTTTGACGAACTTCATGATACTCTTCAAAGCTAGGTGCTATCTTTTGCATATAGACATTAGCATCGCTCTTGGTAAAGCTCTGCACAATTATATCCTCTAATTTTACTTCACTTGCAACAACATTTGTATAAAAAATAGGCAATAGAGCCACAATCCACCACTTCTTTGACATAACTTCTCCCTTTTTGATTGAGTTTATTTAAAAATTGTATAAAATTTTAACATATTTAGGATATAAAGCATGATGGATAATTTTAAAAAGCGACTGCAAACACTCCCTCTTGGTTCATTTTACTGTATCTATCAAGGTTCAAAATATCTTGCAACCAAAGAACACTACGCCAAGGGCAAGATTATCAAACTCTACGCCAAGGAGCTAAAGGGCAATAATATTGTCAGTGGAAATTACTTTGTCACGATTAAAGGTGGATTGCTCAAGCCTTGTGAGATGAGCGATAGAAAGGTGATTGATTTTGTTTTAAATTTAATGCCTATAGCATAAACTCACAATTTAAGGTACTTAACTTACTGTTTTCATAAAATAAAAAGTAGGCTTAATAGGTCAAAAGACTCTTTAATGAGCTACGATATAATCCCCTATCTTAATTATATCGGTAGGGCATAATGCAATATATTTTGTTTTTAAAGAAGTTCTATTTAGTACCGTTACTCGTAAACATTACTGTTGTATTAGCTACAGGAGTAACTTTAGGAGTTTTCTCTATTACAAATCTTCATATCTATCAACAGATCGCTCCTTATCTTCCAACTCCAAATCAAGATCATCATAAATTTGTTCTTATAGAGATTGCGGATGATAGTATGGATCAACAACTCAACAAAATTGTTGCAAAGCTACACCTCTATCAATCCAAAAAAATTATTTTAGATATCTCTCATCAAAACAGAACGATTCATAAAAATGAAGTTGAGACACTGCTCAAGTTGTCATCAAAGACAGAGTTTATTTTTCCAAAATATAAATACAATACCTATAAAGAGTTAAGTGGAACTCTAAAGTTTTACGATATTTCTCATCTTTACAAAAAAAATAACTTTTTTATATTTCAAAACAGTGCAACTTCAGAGAGTATAGATTTAGAAAAAGTTTATCCAAGGAATACTATCAACTATAATGGGACACCGCCTTTTTCAAAGTTTCACAGCAGTGATTTTTTTGAAAAGAATATTACTCCTGAGTTATTCAAAGATAAGATAGTTATTATCTCTAATTTTGATAACCACTATGCACGTCTGTCAGGTTTTGTAGAGTCATGCGATGCCTTTATACACTTAGATCATTTAGCATTGATGCTCAAAAGTGAGATGAGTAAGAGTTGGATAAGAACCTTTACACCCCTATCCTATATTGTTTTTATACTTTTAATCACTCTGGTTTGGATATACTTTGCCTATATGCTCTCAAGCTTATACTCCATAGATATTACCTTTGTACTCTCTATTGTGCTGCCTATCTTTTTTTATTGGTTACTGCTAGCTTATTGGAATATTTTATTACCCATTGCAGAGATACTTTTGCTTTTGCCTATCACTACCATTTTGTTATTTAGACACTGGGAGCAATTAAAATCTCAAGAGGAGTTAACACTACTAGATCAACTGACCAAACGACTGCAAGATAAAGTAGTTCACAAAACATTTTTTAATTCTGATAACTACTGGGATGATATTATCAAGTTAATGAATGAACTTTTCTATTTGGAAAAAAATATTATTTTAGAAAAAGTTGAAAGTGAGAAATATCTCAAAGAGGTTGCATCGCATCATTGTCAGTTTTCAGATATTCATGAACCACGACGAGACTCTACGCGTGAACCTTATCTATCGGCGATCAAAACAAAGATGATATCAAAGATAGAGAGACCATTTTTTAATTATACTGCTAACGATGAAGAGGAGTATATTGTTCCACTTATTTATCATAATAAGATAATGGGATTTTGGATCTTCTCACTTCATAGCTCAAATATGACAAAGATGAAAAACTTCAAACAGACTATACAGGAGTATGCAACTGAAGTGAGTCGACTGCTCTTTAATCGTTCACAATTTTTAAAAAATAAAAAATATTATAAAAAGAATCTTGAAGAGCTACTCAATATTGAAGTTAAACCCAAAACCATTGTCAATATTGAAAACTCCTTGGTAGTTATTGATAAACGTATGCTCCTTGATGAGGTTAGCCTTGATGCCATTCATGCAAAAATTGTTGTCTATGATCTATTTGGAAGAATCATTCAAATCAACCGATCTATGACTCAAACACTACAAGAAGAGGAAATTAGTGCCTATACAATGACAGCAAGCCAGATGCTTTCACAACTCACCAATATCTCACTCTATAAAATAAAAAATATTATCCGCACGGTTATTTCGAGTAGACAACCCTATACACAGCTTGTACAATTAAACCGATCCAATAAACAGTATATCCTCAATATCTCAGCCATTACCAAAGAGAGTATTGCACATAAATTTACTGTTGATTACCTTTTTGATACCAGTGGAATTGTTTTTGAGTTTCATAACTTCTCTTATATTGAGAATCAATACTTTTACAAAAAAGATATAATATACCAAACACTTATCAATAATGCAAAACGTTTAGCAAAATTAGAGAGCTTAATGGCGTATCATACAGAGAGTAAAAATCTATTGCACCATACTATCTTTTCATGCAATAGTCTCAAAAATTTAATTGATGAGGATACTATAAGTTCAGGAGATGATCTCTATCCTCTTGATATTGTAAAAATTATACGCTTATCATCTGAAAAGATCAAAACAAACTATATCGAAAGAAAAATTGATTTTAATATTATGATGGATTTAGAAATAGCTCTTGTATTGCTCTCTATCCATGATGCACAACGCTACATTGAAGATCTGCTGACTCTACTCGTAGAGGATAGTGATGAGAGTCATACTCAAATCGATATTACACTCAACTCCAAGTCATATGATAGAGAGATAATCTTACAAAGCAGAGGTAATGGAATGCCTCAAGAGCAACTTGAACACTATCTCTCTTCAGAGACGACTCTTGCTAAGTTTCAATTCATTCAAAATGCTAAACAAGGAATTGAGAAAGCAATGGGAAATATATCGTTTACATCCAATATCGGTGAAGGTATTAAGATAGAAATATTACTAAAAGCCGTTGAGCTGTAGGAGTTCAACCCAAAATATGCAATAGAAATTAGGTAAGAGCATTCATCATTGCACCTAGGGCATTTGCGAAAAATCATCGATTAACCTAACACCCTAAAGAAGTATTACTCCTCAGGATACAAGCCGTGTTTTCCACCTTTAGCGGTCAAAAACTCAACCACCTTCTTTTGCCCTAGACGCTTGGCGTAATCTTTGGCACTCATGCCAGATTTATCTCTTTTATTAATCTCTGCTCCGTGTTTAAGTAGCGTATCGATAATATCTGTATCGTTAAAGCAACACGCAAGCATCAGTGGGTTAATACCGCTTCGTCGCTTGGTCTCATTGACGCTAATGCCCTCTTGTATAACAAAATCCACCACATCGTTGCGTTTAAATTTAATCGCTACATCCAAGGCACTTAAGCCATCTTCATTAAGTTCATGAATATCGACACCATACGTCATCAAAAGCTTGATCATATCAACACTGGCATAGTTACGAATTGCATAGAATAAGATGGGGGTCTCATCAGGCTCATCAAGGTGATACTCCTCACCCAATACGACAGGAATGGATAGATCATATCCCTCTTTGAGGTACTTCTCTAGTAGTACCATGGAGTCATTTTTGATCGCCTCTATGACCTTGTTGGTCTGCTCAGAGTTATGCATTACTTAAAGGCTCCCAATCCACCCATACCACCAAGCATTCCCATCGCTTGGGATTTTTTATTATCTTCTACCATCTTATTGATATCATTCATAGTAGAGATGAGCAAAATTTGCAAAGACTCTTTATCCTCAAGGAGCGAATCATCAATGGTAATATCAATCACCTCACCGCTTCCATCGGCTTCAATCTCTATCATACCGCCGCCGCCTTTGGCTTTGAGCTTGGTTGATTTGATCTCCTCTTGCATCTGGTTGGCCTGTTCTTGCATCTGCTCCATCATTTTGCCCATTTTGGACATATCAAAACCATCAAACATCTTTTACCTTTAATCTTAATCAAGCCCCTCAAACTCTTGGGCTATTGTGTTGTCTTCGTCGTCGACTATAACTACTTTTGGCTTAAAGTTGTCTGCCTCTTGGGGGGTCATGCTGGTATAGGCGATAATAATGATCTTATCCCCTGCATGAGCTTTTCGAGCGGCTGCTCCGTTGATGCAGATATCCTTTTTACCTCGCTCCCCTGCAATGATATAGGTCGCAAAGCGTTCACCGTTATTGATATTTACAATATCTACCTTTTGCCCTACACGCATATTGGCAGCATCCAACAGCTCTTGGTCGATGGTAATAGAACCAACGTAGTTTAAGTTTGCATCGGTGACAGTAGCTCTATGAATTTTACTATAAAGCATCTCAATAGTCATAAATTATATCCTTTTAATATGTTTATTATATATTTATATTATACCAAAATTATAAACAGATGGTATCATCTATATAGAACACCCAAGAGATAGAGGTTTTTGCAAAGAGTCCTCATCAAGATAGAGTCCTTTGTCGCTATCTTCCACCATAATACCAAACATATCCACAAGCTCTCGCTGAGATATAATGGCAGAGGGAATAAGCTCTACAATAGAGGGTACAACTTGTTTTTCGTTGATTACGGTAAAAAAGAGAGTGTTCTCATCTTTAGTACCATATTCACTAAATATCCACTGTATCTCAATACTCTTTTCATCAATGGCAACACCGTTGAGGGTTAAAAAATGATGTTTTTTAGGCTCATAAAAGGCTTGAATATCTTTGAGAATACTCTCTAAGGTTGTTTCGATTCTTCTCATGGTTTTTCCTTTTTGATTGAGATAATGGCTGATTGAATTTTATCCTCTAGCAACTTAATGGGTTCTTTATGTTGAGAATATTTAATCCGATGGTAGAGATTGGAAATCTCTTGAATCTCTAAATAGGTGCTACTTTTTTGGACACGTTGCAAAAACTCCTGCATCGTTTCATAAGAGGCTTTTTGATACCCCCGTTTAGCTAGTACTTTGAGCAGGGGTATCATTGCACACAGAGCTTCATCTTCGCATTTTTGACGCTGCAACATCAAAAAGAGTGCCAGTGAAACAAGGGTAATGAGGGCAATAACGAAGAGAATTTTGATCAAAAAGATAGTATTTTGTAAAATCTCCTTCCATATTTCCCTCTGCTTGGAGCGGTTGTAGTCTAGTATCCAGTTGTTGACAAGGTATTTAAGATACATAAACTGCATGTTGATGGTTTTAAAGAGTGAGTTCTTTTGGTACTGGGTGGGTGAACCATCAATATTATCCACCGTTGAGAGTACTTTGGTGGCTGTGGAGGTAGGTTCAAATCGCACCCATCCTCTACCTTTGAGGTAGAGTTCTACCCAAGCGTGAGCATCGAGTTGTTTGACTACGAGATAGTTTTCAACCATATTTTTACGGCTGGCTTTATACCCTGTGATAATACGTGAAGGGATGCCTGCCATGCGTGCAGCATTGGCAAAAGCCGATGCAAAATGGACACAATACCCCTCTTTTTGTTTAAATAAAAACGAATCAACGGAGTGATTAAGGTCGAGTGGTTTAGGACGGATAGAGTACGCTAAAGCTTGTGAAGTAAAAAAACTAAAAATCTCCATGGCTTTATCGCTGTCGTCTATTTTTTTGTTTTTAATGCCTTGCATTACTTTGGCTGTTTTGGGGTTTTGTGTGATATTAACATCTAGTGCCACTGTGGGGTAGCCCGTATCGTGATTAAAGCGATAATCGAGTGCAGATGTTGCTTCATAGCGAAAAAGTTCATCAATTTTCTCATTGTGCAGGGCAATACGGTTATAGTTAAATTGAGCCGATTGTGGAATCAAAAGTGGCATATCAAGCGTATAGAGCCACTTTTGATTGTGCGGATGCAATAAGACTTTGTAACTTATAACACTTTCATGTTGATAGCTTACCTGAGGGGGGTTTGCTTTTGTTAAATCTATCGCTTCCCATCTTGTTTGTTTATCAAGATACAAAGCACTGCCTCTAAAATAGAGTTGACTCTCTTTGGGGACTTGATTTTTTTCAAACATCACTTCCATGGCGACTCTTTGTGAGGGTATAAGCAAGGCTTTGGAGTCAAGATGCATCGTGCCATCATGCCCTGTTCGCATCTCCACCTCCCCCTTAAATCCAAACTCTGCCTTTTTAAAAGAGATCCTAGGAAAGACGATAAAAAGCACGATGACTACAGGCAAAGAGAGCATAAAGAGCATGGTAGTAGTACGAATGAGTGAGCTTAGCTTGGCATCCATCTTCTCCCAAATTGCCAAAAGCGTAAAGACAAAAAGCACAAAGATAGTGTAAATTAGCATCGTAATGGTGGTGTAGTAAAAAAAGACCAACATCATCAATAGGGCAGGGGAGATCTTGAGATACTTATTATACTCCCCTTTGAGGCGTTGGAGCATAATGGCATAGAGTAGTAGTCCATTGACGAGCGAAACAAAAAAGAGCATTCGTGTCAAATCCGAAAAGTTATAGTCATCAAAAAAACTAACAATTAAAGCAATCAAACCAAGTACCGTTGCAATATGCTGATGACGGGGAGTATTGAGCCCTTTGACTATGAAGATAAAAGTAATCAATATAAAAATCAACATCGGAAGCTTTTGTAAAAAGAGATGCGGAGTAATCGCCAAAACTAGGGCAATATCCATCCGTGCTTCATAGCTAAGACGGTCAATATCTAGGAGTTTTTTGAGGGGTTTCATTGGGGTTCCTTATACTTTATTCTCTTTTTTATGTTGCGTAGGGTTGGTGAAAGTCACCGATTTATCTAAATTAAAATTTTTACCCATAATGCCTCTCTCTATGGCAATTTGGACATAATGCAACCATATTATCAATACTATCCTCACCACCTTCTGCTAATGGTATAATATGATGTGTTTCAAGATAAGGCTCTTGTGTTGATTTTGTAATAAATGGAGCAGGTTGTTTGCAATCTTGGCAAATACCATTAGCTAATCGTTTGACATACTCTGATAAATATACATTACGAGTATATTCTACTCTTGTTACTTCTCTTTTTTGATAGGATGTAACTTGTTTTTTTACAATATTTTCTAGTTTTTGAGTCGATAGTTTTTTAATTTGTTTTTTTTCTTGTAATTCATTTTTAGATACCTCATTATCAAGTAAGTTATATTGTGGATTATCAAGGTTTCTATTAAGATATTTATTAAGATAAGCAATGGTACCTGTAGAGTGTGCATTTTTCATATTTGAACGTATTGTTGTTTTTTTGATACTATATTCTAAAAACTTTTTAGAAGATGCTTTTAGTCTAGGCAAATATTTATCCGCATGAACATAAAACATTTTAATACCTACAGAGTCTGGAATCGACTTTAAAGAGTCGTAATTACTTACTATATTAAAATTATGACTTCTCATACCATTACCACCATTATAAGAACTAAAGAGTAAATCCTTATGATTATTTTTGAATATAATATTTGGTAGATACTTTTTTAAACATAAAACTAACAAAACTTCTTTATCTATACGAATAGAGTAAACTCCCCCAACATTAAATTGTATATCTTTAGCACTTGTATCTAAATTTAGATTCCAATTATTATTATTTAATTTATTGGCATATACAATTGCATCAGCTAAAAAACTTAATACTATTTTTCGTATATTACCATTAGGAATAAATGACTCAATAACTTTTTTTGCATCTTGCAAACTATTTCTATCGATTTTCATTTTTGAGTCCTAGCGATAAAAATAGGGTTTATGTTCGTAGATTTGACACTGCCAAACGTCAAAGAGTGGTTAATAAGGTGTAATAGTTTGAAGCTCTGTAGGTGTGACCATGTCACACAGACATATTGTGCGACATGGTCGCACCTACGGTTAAAAAATAATTCTTTTAAATCTCTACCTCCAATAGGCATTCCAAAGCAGAAGCTTTGGAATAAGGGAAAAATAAAATCATAACCTGTG
>Ga0193953_1000436_pt1 | contig 23080 bp, 18 predicted proteins | sample BB_4_MG_FD_140325 | JGI IMG/M metagenome (GOLD analysis project Ga0193953, IMG submission 140325) | Microbial mat bacterial communities from the Broadkill River, Lewes, Delaware, United States - BB_4_MG | ecosystem: Environmental > Aquatic > Freshwater > River > Microbial mats | place: USA... | reverse complement strand
TAATTTAGATTTAACTTTTTAAAAAGATATATCATGGCTATCACTGCTGCTGACGTAAGCAAATTAAGAAAAAGTACCGGTGCCGGTATGATGGATTGTAAAAAGGCATTGGTTGAAGCAGAAGGTGATTTCGACAAAGCAGTTGAAATTATCCGTAAAAAAGGACAGGCTATTGCGAGTAAGCGTGCCGACAGAGAAGCAACAGAAGGTGTTGTTTTGGCTGGTGTGTCTGCTGATGCTAAAAAAGGTGCAATGGTTACTTTGAACTGCGAAACAGATTTCGTTGCAAAAAACGAAAGTTTTGTGGCATTTGTACAGTCTATCCTTGACTTGGCTATCGCAAACGATCCTGCTGATTTGGATGCTTTAAAAGCATTGGAATTAAATGGTCGTCCGGTAAGTGAAGTAATTACTGAGCAAATTGGTGTGATTGGTGAGAAGTTGGACTTAGCATACTTCGAGAAAGTATCTGCTGAAACAGTTGCAGCCTACGTTCACCCGGGTAATAAATTAGCTACTTTGGTTGGTTTCAATCAAGCTGGTTTTGATCCTCAGGTAGCGAAAGATGTGGCAATGCAAGCTGCTGCTATGGCTCCTGTTGCTTTGGACGCTGATAGTGTTCCTGCTGATGTGAGAGAAAAAGAGTTGGAGATTGGAAAAGAAATGGCTCGTAACGAAGGGAAACCTGAAGCAATGTTGGAAAAAATTGCCATGGGTCGTTTGAACAAATTTTTCAAAGAAAACACTTTGGTAAACCAGATGTTTGTGAAGGACAATAAAGTGACTATCAAGCAGTACCTGGATAATTCAAGTAAAGGATTGGAAGCTATTGCTTTCAAGCGTTTCACTTTGAACAGCTAATTGAATTTTAGTTCAAATATATGAAAGGGGCCTTATGGGCCCCTTTTTATTTGTCCAATTATAGCAAACGGGTATCTTTAAACAAAAAAACTACAGATGAATGGAGCCGGTAATTTTGATTGGCATGTTGGTGTCCTGATACTTATTGGCTGATCGAACTTATTGGTACCTTCCATCTGACCGATGAAAATAAATTTAAACCGATGAAATATAAAAGAGTCTTACTTAAGCTAAGTGGTGAATCCCTGATGGGAGACCAGGGGTACGGAATTGATGCAAATCGTTTAAACGATTATGCGGAGCAAATAAAAGCAGCCGTAGAGATGGGTGTGCAGGTTGGTATTGTGATTGGTGGCGGTAATATTTTTCGTGGATTGAGCGGTGCTTCTAAGGGATTTGATCGTTATAAAGGGGATCAAATGGGAATGATGGCAACCGTTATTAATAGCTTAGCTTTGAGTTCCGCCTTGGAGGCCATGGGTGTGAAGGCTCGTGTTTTAACGGCTATCCGCATGGAGCCAATTGGTGAATTGTATTCTAAGCCCAAAGCTGTAGAGGCATTAAACAGTGGAGAAGTGGTGATATTATCTGCAGGTACTGGAAATCCGTATTTTACCACAGATACTGGTTCTTCTTTGAGAGGTATTGAAATTGAAGCCGATGTCATGTTGAAGGGGACGCGTGTGGATGGTGTTTATACAGCTGATCCGGAGAAAGATCCCACCGCTGTAAAGTTTGATGAAATCACATTTGATGAAGTCTATCATCGTGGCTTGAAAATAATGGATTTAACAGCCACGACGATGTGTAAAGAGAATAACTTGTCAATCGTTGTGTTTGATATGGATACGAAAGGTAACCTGATCAAAGTATTGTTTGGTGAAAATATTGGTACGGTTGTAAAGAATTAGGCCATGTTCTTATTCATTCGGTGACAAGACTCTGTTGTTTAGTCACCGGATGAATAGAGCTACAAACCCCTTCGGTCAGCCACAATCATTAAGGCTTCTTCCCGGATGATAAGGGGGGGGGGAACTTCGCGCAGCTGTAAGCTCTTTAACCAGCCAGCCACTTCCCGTTCTTTCAATGTATAAAGTACTTCCCTAAAGAGTTCAATCTGACTATCGTTATACTGGTTGGCTTCTTTTCCTTTAAAGTCATCCAGCTCTTCATCTGCATAGTATTCAATTTTGTCATTACTGCGAAGTAAGCTATCGCTTTCACATACTTCGTGAGCACCACAGCAATCGTCAGGAAGATCAGCCTTGTCTTGTTTATCTTCACTGCCACTATTTGAATGACGAGAAATCACCAGTGCAATGACCAGTGCCAGAACTATCCCTAAAATTAAAAAAATCATGCTGCAAAATTAATAAGAAATTCCATTGCTTATCCTTAAACAGTGTTAAAGAAATAGGATTCGTTGATTCCCTGTAAAGAAGAGTGTTAGAATGCTTGCTGCTTAATTTTTCTTTTCCGCTTATTTATCCCATTTTTGCCGGATAACAATCGATATATGGGAAATGGTAAGGTAATGACGGCTGAAGAATTGCATTTTTTAGGCATTAAAGTCGTTTATAAAGATATGGTGGATAAGGGTTATGAAGTGCTTAATGTACGCCAGGAGTTGGATGTAAATCCTCAAATATTGGCCCGAAAAGATGGAAAGCGGTATTTTATTGTCGTTCGGACAACGGTCTATCCGAAAAAAGGGATTTTGTTCCCACATGTTGCGGCAGATGTGTTGAAGCATGCCATGAAACATAGTGCGACCTGTTTATTTGGTAGTGTGGGTATTGCCAACGCGAATGGCGAGAGCGATGAAGAGATGGGGAAGCCGGAAGTGGGTGGCGAGTATTACATTAACTATGAAGGCTTACAGGATTTTCCCATACTATAATGATTATACAAAAACTAATTCAACAGCTTAAAGCGTTTTACTTACGTCATCGAACCGTTATTTTAATCGGATTTGGTTTCGTTCTATTGATGCAGATCTGCAGTAGAGGCAGGGAGGTGTCACATAGAGAGGAGCCTGTTGTGATTGAGCAGCAAGAAGAGTGGACACAGGATGGTGTTTCGATCAAGCCTTTGGCTGAGATTGAAAGGGAGCGGCAGCAGGATCAGCAACTGCCCGGAACCACTTCTTTGGTGTTGATGATGGTTCTGGTGTTGGTTTTTTATGTAGGCGTCAAAAAAGGATGGTTCGTGAAACTAATCCCTGCTATAGTTTGGGTTTCCTTAAGGCTGCACCGGAATAAGCAAACACAGCATCGGATGTTGAAAATTTCCATCTTAAATCAGTCCAAAGAAAGTCATACATTTTTGGCCCCAATTTTGGTTTTTGGATCACCATTTAAGAAGTCCCGAAAGTTTCGTATTAAAGGTGGTGACGGACAGGATGTATTTCCAATTACATTAATGCCGGGAACGGCGCATCAGCTGACATTGGATTTTGATCAGTTCAGGCGTAAAGCTGGTAACTTAGAGAAGTACGTGTGGGTGCGAATAGAGGTAGAATCATCCGGTGATAAATCTTTTAAGTCATTTTGGAGACCCGTTTGGTAGGGTGTTTTATTTTATTGTATGAAAAAATTTTCGTTAGCAGATCAATGGCATAAGTATCGAAGAAAGAAAACGGTAGTAGGCATTGCCTTTGATTTACTGTTTACGGCCTTGCTCATTTCCATGATATTTCCTGTTTCGCGGCGGGCAGTGTCATCGACGATTATTCGGTATAGCTTGTTTCAGCCGCGGGAGAGTGAAGAGGTGACGTTTGTTTCAAAGGATCAGTTAGATTGGGAGGTAGAAGACCTGGCCGGAAATCGGATAACGATGGATCAGTTTTTCGGGCGGCCTGTGTTTTTAAACTTTTGGGCAACCTGGTGTCCGCCTTGCATCGCCGAGATGCCATCTATTCAAAGGTTATATGATATATATGGTGATAAAGTGGCGTTTGTTCTGGCTAGTCACGAAGATGCCCGTGATTTGTCAGCTTTCTTGAAAAAGAAGAATTATACCCTGCCTGTTTATGTGATAAATGGAACCGTACCTGAAGTGTTTTACTCAAGAAGTATTCCTGCCACTTTTCTAATTTCTCCCCAGGGAAAGATAGTCATGAAAAAACAAGGGGCAGCCAAATGGGATGGTGCGCGAGTGAAGGAGTTGTTGGATCTCATGTTAGAATAAGGAAAAACCGGAAGCTATCCGTATGGAAAATGGGTGAACCACTCCCGGCGATAGCGAAGAGCAAAGATGGGCTGGCGAAATATACCTTGCCGGAGCGAAATGCTCCGCCTTCTTGGCACACAGTAAGTTTTTGCAGCGAATAGGTGTGCGCTTTTGGTGAAAAGGTTTTTTGCCGGGCGAAAAGGTGCCGAACGTCAGCGAAAGGCATCCGAACCGGGTAATGGTTCATTTCGCTGTGGTTTGATGGGGATTGCTTAATCAAAGATCCTGTCCGCTTCAGTATTATCTCTTTCGCCTTTATAAATGTTGTTTTTTTCTGGTGTGAATCTCCTATGTCAGGCTTAAAATGTGACAGTTTAAAATAATTCAATTGGCGGCTCGTGTTCAGATATTTGTTAAAGAGGATCTGATCCGCCATGATCTGTTATGTCTTTAAGGCAGGAGCATAAAAAAACACCTCCCATATGTGGAAGGTGTTTTATAAGTTGTCTCACAAGGATTCGAACCCTGACTAGCTGGACCAAAACCAGCTGTGCTACCATTACACCATGAGACAATACCTGATTGAAATCTCTTTCGTGAAAGAGAAGTTTAGTTGTCTCACAAGGATTCGAACCCTGACTAGCTGGACCAAAACCAGCTGTGCTACCATTACACCATGAGACATTCCGGTGGCTTTTGTTTTAAAAGCGATGCAAAGATATATAGTTTTTCACGCATTGCAAGAATTTTCTTAAAAAAATGAGTGATAAATTATAGTAGAAATGGACAAGTTCGTGGAAATCTTTGGGTTTTAAGAATAAGTAAACATCCATGCTGAGCAACTTTTTACTTTTAGGGCCTGAATATTTTGGCATTCTCTGGGTTATGGCTATTGTTTTTTGTTTAATGCGGTTATCTTTAAGGGTTTTTTGAATTGAAATAACTGAATATCTGATATGACGACAAACAAGCGCTTGAATCTTGTTTTTGGCTGGACACTCTTTTTAGTATCTTTTCTATTATATCTTTCAACAATGGCACCTACAGTGAGCCTGTGGGATTGCGGCGAGTTTATTGCCTGCATGGCGAAGCTGGAAGTCGGACATCCGCCCGGAGCCCCTTTTTACTTGCTGTTGGGGCGTTTCCTCACGCTTTTTGCACCAGATCCCTCTAAAGTTGCCTTTATGGCCAATTTGTTGTCTGTTATAGCATCGGCTGGCACGGTCATGTTGTTGTATTTTTCAGCGCATCACATGTTGCAACGCATTCTCAAACCGACTGTTGAGAATTGGATTACCTTGCTGCGCACAGCCGTACCATCTGCCATCGGAGCCATGGCATTTGCTGTTTCCGATACGTTTTGGTTTTCGGCGGTGGAGGCAGAAGTATATGCATTATCCTTGTTTTTCACGGCCTTGTGTTTCTGGGCTATTTTACAATGGGAAGCCTGTCATGCTCAAAAAAGTGGAAGTTTTAAATGGCTTGTACTCATTGCTTATTTAACTGGTTTGTCGGTGGGGGTTCACCTCTTGAATTTGCTGATTATTCCGGTTTTGGTGTTACTGGTTTTGTTGCAGAAGAAAAACTTGTCATGGCAATTACTCGGTCAATCATTATTGATAGGTGGGGGGATTCTTGTGGTTTTATTATTTGGATTTATTCAGAATGGTTTGTGGATCGCCGATAAATTAGAGCTATTATTTGTTAATAGTTGGGGCTTGCCCTTTCAGACGGGTTTAATTGGTTTTGTGATTCTGCTTTTTGGAGGTTTGTTTTTTGCGGTGTTTCGCACAGCCGGGAAGCGTCATGTTAGTCATGCCTTATCTGTTGTTCTGTTGGTTTTTTTCATCGGGTACGGATCTTATGCCATGATTATTATCCGGGCCAGTGCCAATACGCCTATCAATTTGAATGATCCGTCCAACGTGTTTGCATTTGATAGTTTCATGAACCGGGAGCAATATGGGGATCGTCCTTTATTTTACGGTCCCTATTATAATGCGCAATCAAAGGATTTGATATACAAGTCAGCATATCGTCCGGCAGGTAACAGATACGAAACCTATAAAAAAGCCGATCAGTATGAATATGAGGAAGAAGGATGTGGATTGTTTCCCCGCTTGCACAGCAGTCAGCCCATTCATGTATATGGTTACAGTCAGTGGGCGGGTATTGATCCTGACAGTAAGGAAAAACCTTCTGTTTTCGCCAATATTCGCTTCTTTCTGAATTATCAAATCAATCACATGTATTTCCGCTATTTCATGTGGAACTTTTCGGGGCGTCAAAATGATGAACAAGGGCATGGCGATTTAGTCAAGGGCAATTGGATTACCGGGATTTCTTTTTTAGATGAAGCTTTAGTGGGAAACCGGGGGCAGTTACACAGTCTGGAAGCAAACAATGCCTCCCGTAATACCTATTTTTTACTGCCTTTATTGTTGGGGGTAGTGGGTATTGTGTTTTTGATTGGTGCGGGCACAGAGGGAAAAAAATACCTGGCGGTGATTGGATTATTAATGCTTGTTACCGGACCCGCCATTCTGTTGTATCTGAATCAAACACCCTATGAACCACGCGAAAGGGATTATGCTTTTGTGGGTTCATTTTATGCCTTTGCCATTTTTATTGCCATAGGCACATCTGCAGTATCCAACTGGGTGTTTCGAAAAACCAGGAGTGTACTAACAACCGTACTGGTATGGTTGCTATTGGCATTGGGTGTGCCGGGGTTAATGCTCTCTCAAAACTATAATGATCACAACCGATCCAACCGGTCTTTTGCACTCAATATGGCTCGAAGCTATTTGGCGGCATGTGCGCCCAATGCCATATTATTTACTTATGGCGATAACGATACTTATCCGCTTTGGTACATCCAGGAAGTGGAAGGTTATCGCACCGATGTGCGGGTCATCAATTATGGATTGATGGGAGCCGACTGGTGCATTCGCCAAATGTATGAACCGGTCAATGCGACTCCGGCCATGCCACTTTCTATCCCGAAAGAACGATACAAGAATGGGGAATTGGATAATGTGTTGTTGATGACCAAAAGTCAGGAATTTGCACACCTGAAGCAGGTGGTTAATTTCATCGGGAGCGACCACGCAGAATCGAAGTTGCCGCTACAGAATGGTGAGAAAATTGATTATTCACCGGTGAATAGTTTCTTCCTGCCTGCTGTTTCAGGGGATACATTACTTTGGCGATGCCCCAAGAATATTTTGTATAAGAACGACATTGCCCTATTGGATTTGTTGGCGACCAATAACTGGGAAAGGCCTGTTTATTTTACCATTGGTGCCGATCCATCCATCTTTTTGGGGATGGATGATTATTTGAGGCATGAAGGATTGGTGTATCAATTATTACCCTATAATAAGGGGGATGGATCTGGTCCGTTCATAGAAACCGAGGTATTGTATCAATCCTTTATGAACAACATGCAAATGGGTGATGCCAAAAGTGCCTACTACGATCATTTTTGCCGGCGTAATTTTGATATCATGAAGTATCGTTCAACGGTTAATACTTTGCTTGAACACTTGTTGAAGGGCGGTCAGACAGAGAAAGCGCTGAACGTCATTCATAAGGCCAACCGGGAGATGCCGGTTGAACAAATGCCAGGGGCCGAAGGGAATCTTGCTTATATTTATCTCATGCATCAAGCTGGTGAACAGACCGAAGCTGAACGATTAGCAGGATGGTTAGTGGATTTACATCTCAATGATCTCTCGTGGTTTATTGGTTTGTCGCAAAGGGATCAGAATAGCATGGCCATGACCTTTCAACAAACGCTCGAAGAGGGAAAAGTATTGAGCCGGTTAAGTGATTCTTTTGAAAGTAAAACACTAATTGAAAAACTGAATGTGGCCTATGAGCAAATGGGCTTATCCGACTTGAAATAGGTGGGAAATGTAGCATGAAGAAAAGGAATCTTATTTTCTCCTGTATCGTGTGGGTTAAAATAATGACCTGTTCTATAAAAAATTGTATTTTTGGCAATTGTCTGAAATCAGGCGAAAAACAGCTCCTTCAGATTTTGTTATATGGTATTGAAAATTAATCATTATGAAGCAATATAGTCGTTTGAATCTTATTTTCGGTTGGCTGACCTTTTTTATCTCGGCAACTGTTTATAGTATGACCATTGAACCCACTGCCAGTTTCTGGGATTGTGGTGAGTTTATTTCCACATCCTATAAATTGTTGGTAGGGCACCCGCCGGGAGCGCCTTTCTTTATGATCATGGGCCGATTCTTTACCTTATTTGCACCCGATGAAGGAGCCGTCGCTGCAATGATTAACATTATGTCGGCTTTAGCCAGTGCCTTTACCATTATGTTTTTATTCTGGACCATTACGCACCTGGCCAAAAAGATTTTTATCAGTGAAGAGGAACCGCCTATCTGGCGTACCTGGGCTGTGATGGGTAGCGGGCTGGTAGGGGCTTTGGCCTATACATTTTCCGATACCTTTTGGTTTTCAGCCGTAGAAGGTGAAGTATATGCCATGTCATCGCTTTTTACCGCGGTCGTGTTCTGGGCCATTCTCAAGTGGGAAAATGTTGCGGGTCAGCCTTTCGCTAATCGCTGGTTGATATTGATTGCTTACCTTATGGGACTATCCATTGGTGTTCACTTGTTGAACCTGTTGGCGATTCCAGCCATTGTGATGGTTTATTACTTCAAAATGTATGAGGTGAATCGTAATAATACCATCAAGGCCATCCTGATATCTGGTGTAATTCTGGGAGGTATCTTATATGGAATTATTCCGGGAGTAGTGAAAGTGGCCAGTTGGTTTGAATTGATGTTTGTTAATGGATTTGGGTTCGGTTTTAATACCGGAGCACTTTTCTATACGGTTTTATTATTGGTTGGCTTAGTTGCCGGAACCTGGTATACGTACAAAAAGCGAATGGTGGTATTAAATACCATTATTGTATCAGTGGCAGTGATCATGATTGGCTATTCTTCTTTTGCCATGATTGTCATTCGTTCCTTTGCCAATCCGCCGATGGATCAAAACTCACCTGAAGATGTGTTCTCCCTGATGTCTTATTTGAATCGGGAGCAGTATGGGGATCGTCCTTTATTCTTTGGACAAAATTTCAATTCGCCGTTGGATCGCGCAGCTATGCAGAATGATCAAGGGAGTCCGGTACGCATCAAAAAAGATGGTGAATACAAAACTGTTTATTACAAGCCGCAATATAAGTTTGACGATAAAACGACGACCATTTTCCCACGGATGTATAGCCGGGAAGGACACCACATCAATGAATATAAAAGGTGGACAAATCTGAAGGGGCGAAAAGTTAGTGTCACAGATGAATACGGACGGCCTAAAACCATTTCAGTACCAACATTTGGTGAGAATTTATTATTTTTCTGGAGATACCAGGTAAATCATATGTATTTCCGTTATTTCATGTGGAATTTCTCGGGACGTCAGAACGATATTCAAGGGCATGGTGATTACCACAAGGGAAATTGGATTACCGGTATTCCATTTATTGATAATGCCCGCCATGGGGATATCGACCAGTTACCGGATATCTATAAAAACAATAAAGCCCGAAACAAGTATTATATGCTGCCTTTGATTCTTGGAATTGTCGGATTACTATTCCAATACCGACGCGGAAAGGAAGGCAGGCAAAGTTTCTGGATCGTGATGTTGCTGTTCTTCTTAACAGGAATGGCCATAGTATTGTATTTGAATCAAACACCAATTCAGCCACGTGAACGGGATTATGCCTATGCCGGTTCGTTCTACGCCTTTACCATTTGGATAGGGCTGGGTGTGTTGGCCATTGTGGATCTATTAAAGCGATATGCACCGGGTTCGGTTTCAGCTTTATTGGCCACTACTACAGCCTTGATATTAGTACCAGGTATCATGGCCTCTGAAAATTGGGATGATCACAATCGATCCGACCGTTATGTGGCCCGAGATTTAGCACATAATTATTTGAATAGTTGTGCGGAGGATGCCATCTTGTTTACCAATGGTGACAATGATACTTTCCCCTTATGGTATGCTCAGGAAGTTGAAGGAGTTCGGACAGATGTGCGGGTGTGTAACCTGAGTTACCTGCAAACTGATTGGTACATTGATCAAATGAAGCGCAAGGCTTATAAGTCTGATCCGATGCCCTTCTCACTGGAGCATGATCAGTACGTAACAGGTACCCGTGACATGGTCTATGTCCTGGATCGGGTCAAAGGAGCGGTGGACCTGAAGGAAGCTATCAATTTTGTAGCCAGTGAGAATCCTAAAACCAAACAAGTACCGGAATATAGCGGTCGCATTGAGTACATTCCGTCAAAGCAATTATATGTGAAGGCCGATAGTTTGAAGGTACTTCAAAAAGGTATGGTGTCTGAATCAGCTGCCCATTTGATAACAGATAAGTTGGAAATTAACCTGAACAAGGATATGATTCTGAAAAATGAGTTGATGATCCTTGACCTGGTAAGTAACAATGATTGGAATCGTCCGATATATTACGCGGTTACTGTGGGATCAGATAACTATGCAGGCATGCAGGATTATTTCCAGCTGGAAGGCTTCGCTTACCAGATTGTCCCAATCAAGACGAAACGTAACGATGGACAGTATGGGCGCGTCGATTCTGAAAAGATGTATGATAATGTCATGAACAAGTTTAAATGGGGTGGTTTTGAAAATCCAAATGTTTACCTGGATGAGAATCACTTGCGCATGGCCACTAATATCCGGAATAACCTGTCGCGATTGGCACAGACTTTAATTGATGAGGATAAAAAGGAGAAAGCGAAAGATATCTTGGATTTGAGTATGGAAGTGTTGAATCCGAAAGCTGTACCACATAATTATTTCAGCATCTTCCTGGCCGAAGGCTATTACCGCTTGGGTGATTTGGAAAAAGGAGATGAGATATTGAAGCAATTGGCTCTGGATAATATGGCCGAAGTAAATTACTTCTCATCCTTACCTCCTAATAAAAGAGAAGCTGTATCGCGTGAGATGGAACGGGCCATGGCCATCTATTTTGAAGTGGTAAAAATGGCGCAAAGCCAAAATCGGGATGAGTTGATGAAGTTGTTGGAGTCTGATTACGAAAAGGTAGTTAGTCGTCTTCAGTTCATGCAAGGGTAGTTTCATTGAGGAGGTGCCATGAATCTAAAGGTTCAACCGCCGGTAGTGCTGCGAAGTTTATTTCCCGGTACTACCTGGCGTATTAAGAATGAGTCGAAGCAAGTGTATTTGACTTTTGATGATGGCCCGGTGGAGAAAGAAACCACCTGGGTGCTTGATTTGTTGGATACATATCAAATTAAAGCCAGTTTTTTCTGTGTGGGAGAGAATGTGCAACGTCAGCCGGCTCTTTTGGATGAACTGCTGAAGCGAGGACATAGTGTGGGAAATCATTCATTCAATCATCTGCCGGCGTGGAAATGTTCACGAGGGCAGTATTTTGATAACATTCGGAAAGCTGAAAGTTATTTACCGGAAGGATTATTTCGTCCGCCACACGGGCAATTATATCCCTGGTACATGAAAGAGTTAAAGAAACAGTTTTCGAAGATTGTGATGTGGGATGTGCTTTCAATGGATTACGATAATCGGCTAACAGCAAGTGAGGTGGCTAATAATGTGATGCAATACACACGATCAGGTTCCATTTTGGTGTTTCATGATTCGAAAAAAGCCTGGAATAATTTACAGGATGCTTTGCCGGCTAGTTTGGACGCCCTCTTGAAAAAGGGATTTGTTTTTAAGAAATTAGAGAAATAAAATAATAAATAACGGGAAATGAAAATATTGCTATTAGGATCAGGTGGACGTGAGCATGCTTTAGCCTGGAAAATGTCTCAGAGTGAAAAACTGACTAAATTGTTTATTGCCCCTGGAAATGCGGGTACCAGTCAGGTGGGTGAAAATGTAAATCTTAATCCCAACGATTTTGAGGCTGTCAAATCCTTTGCACTCGATCAAACCATTGATATGATTGTGGTAGGTCCGGAAGAACCATTGGTTCGGGGGATTAAAGATTTTGTGTTGAATGATCCGCAAATAGCACATATTCCTGTCATTGGACCAGGTAAGGAAGGGGCGCGTTTGGAAGGTAGTAAAGAGTATGCCAAAGCATTCATGCAGCGACATGATATCCCGACTGCTGGTTATTTATCAGTAACTGATTCCAATATAGAGGAAGGCATCGCATTCCTAAAAACATTGAAAGCACCTTATGTCCTAAAAGCTGATGGTTTAGCTGCCGGAAAAGGGGTGTTGATTTTAGATGACCTGCAGGAGGCTGAAACAGAGCTGAAAGCCATGTTAGGTGGTAAGTTTGGTGATGCTGGTAATACAGTCGTAATTGAAGAGTTTCTGAAAGGTATCGAGCTTTCTGTTTTTGTATTGACCGATGGCCACGGTTATGTTGTTTTCCCGGAGGCTAAGGATTACAAACGTATTGGCGAAGGAGATACTGGATTAAATACCGGAGGTATGGGAGCTATTTCTCCAGTACCATTTGCTGGTGATGAATTTATGAAAAAGGTGCATGACCGGGTAGTGGTGCCTACGGTAGAAGGATTGGCAAAAGATAATATCCCCTATAAAGGCTTTGTATTTATTGGTTTGATGAATATTGATGGAGATCCTTATGTGATTGAATACAATGTGCGTATGGGTGATCCGGAAACAGAGGTGGTGATCCCGCGTATCAAAACTGACTTGGTGGATCTGTTTGAAGCAGTTGCTGCCGGAAATCTGCGTACTAAAACCCTTGAAATTGACGAACGTAGTGCGACTACGGTGATGTTGGTGTCAGGCGGTTATCCCGGGGATTATGGAAAAGGGAAAGTGATTTCAGGATTGGATTCAATTTCCAGTGGCTTGGTATTTCACGCGGGAACTGCTCAAAAAGATGCTGATGTCGTGACCAATGGTGGACGCGTCATTGCATTGACGTCATATGGCTCTACGAAAGAAGCCGCTCTGAAGCAATCCTTTGAAAATGCCGGTAAAATTAAGTTTGACGGGAAGTATTTCAGAAGCGATATTGGATTTGACTTGTAGGAGAATAGAGTTTTTTGACTACAAATAATATAAGATGTGATGGTGAAATTGAATTTATGCAGTTTCATCATCACTTCTGTTAGTTTGAATTTTTGACTACTAAAAGTACATGTTACTAAAAACAGTCAATCGAAATAGTTTAGCTGCATTAGCTCTTTTGCCCCTTTTCTTAATTGGATTGTGGGCCAACGCATTATTGTCTGTTCAAATGCCGGGTTTTCCCTTTGATCAAACACCCATGCCTTTGTGGGGTTTGGTTCTGAAGGTTTTAAAAGGTAACCAATTGATTGCTGCCTCTGTTAGCTTGCTAATGGCACTCATCATGATGCTGGGTGTGAATCGGATTGTTAACAGGTATAGCTTGTCGCAAGGGCAAACAGCACTGCCGGGTATGGTTTATCTGTTTTTGGTGAGTGGTTATCAGCTGGTGCAGAATTTGCATCCGGTCTGGTTTTTTTCACCTTTGTTTCTCTTGTCGATAGAACGATTGTTTACAGCTCATGGACATCGGAAGCCCATGGCTTGGTGTTTTGATGCTGCGTTTTGCTTATCAGTGGGAACGCTTTTTTATGCCAAAGGTATTTTTTTCTTGCCTTTTTTATGGATGACCATGTTTATCCTGAGGCTCTTTTCGTTTCGGTCCCTGGTAGCTTCATTCTTTGGGGTGCTTTTGCCATATCTGTTTGCTTTTGGATATTATTTCTTTATTGATCAACAGGCCTGGTTCTTCGAGCTGATTTTTGAAAACTTCGTGTCACCGGTTGCTTTTTTCGAACACTCCCTGATATCCCAGGTGTACAATGGGGTGATTATCTTTTTAATATTCATCTCCATTTTATCAGTGGTTCGATTGTTACCGATCATTAAAATAATATCGCGTAAACATTATCGGATTTTCATTTGGTTAATTGTTTTATCGGCACTGGCCGCCATTACGCCGTATTTTTCGTTGGAGATCATTCCAGTTTTTGCCATCGGATCAGCTTTGGTGATAAGCCGATTTTTTAATGCCATTCGCCGGACTTTTTGGCAGGAAACATTTTTTGCCTTGCTATTAATTATTACCATTATTGCCCAGATTTTTATCTAGATATTTATGAATAGCTCCAGGCCTACATTGGCTGTTTATGGGATTCAGGATCGCATCAACAGTGATACGCCGTTTTATGTACACGACCATGCCATTACCTTAATGGATCAGGGAAAAGTCATTAAACACCTAACTCTGGAACGGCACACCCGAAATAAGCACGACAATCAATTGTTTCGTCACATTTATGATCTTCTTAAGCAAGAAGGATTACTGGGCAATCGGAACTATGATTTAGTGTTTGTAGATAATGTTGTCGGCCGTAGTTTCATCTCTGCATGTGGTCGTTTTCGCTTTGAAGGACCCCTTAACGAAACGTTATCAGTCATGCCGGAGAAGGGGCGTTGTTGGTGGTTGGATAGGGACCATGAGGCCATGGTGATGAATCATGAATTGGCTCACCTGGGGTCTAATTTGCCTTTTTATGGGGACTTCAGGGAGAATAGTCTCCTGATACATTTTGATGGGGGTGGGAGTCTAAGCAATTTTTCGGCATGGACATTCCGTAATGGGCAAATAGAAGCAAAGGAGTTTCACTGGGACTTGAAATATTTGTCCGGTTTTTTTAATGCCAATGCATTGGTGTTTGGCATCATTGGTGCGAAATACAAAGAGCAAAATAGTGTGCCGGGAAAAATGATGGGCTTAGCTGCTTTTGGCACCTATCGGCAAGAGATGGAAACGTGGTTGACACAAAATGACTATTTCGCTAACGTATGGGGTAATAAAAAGGCCTTTTTTGAGAGTGCTAAAGCTAATTTTGGCTGGTCAAAAAATCATCTGACGACGGATGATCCGTTTTTACAAGATATCGTTGCCACCTTACACCATGTTTTTCTGAGAGATTTTCTGGTAAAAGTTGAAACACTTCAAAAAACAACCGGTGCTGAGTATTTATATTATAGTGGGGGATCTGCATTAAATATCGTAGCAAATACCCAACTTGTCGAAAGCGCTCTTTTTCAGGAAGTATTCATTCCGCCATGTCCTGAGGATAGTGGCCTTTCGTTAGGAGCGGCGGCTTATGTTGAATGGTTAAAGCATGGAAAGTTAGAGGAACAATCCCCTTATCTGAATAACTGGGGAGTGAGTCTCAAGCCGCTGGAATATACGCAAGACGATATTAAAAATTGTGCCGATAATTTGGTGCAAGGAAAGGTTATTGGTGTTTGCAATGGTTATGGTGAGATCGGTCCCAGAGCATTAGGTAACCGGAGTATTTTAGCATTGGCTAATTCGCAAAAGCTGGCTGAAAAAGTGAGTATGACCCATAAAAAGCGGGAATGGTACCGTCCTGTGGCTCCGGTAATGCTTGAAAAAAATGCAGCGTATTATTCAGGGCAAAGGGAGGTTCATCATTTGGGTCGTTACATGTTGTTAGACTTTGCCATCGAGCAGGAGAAACAATCTGAGATTGAAGGGGTCGTTCATGTGGACGGCACTGCCAGGATACAAGTAATCAGTAATCGGGCGCAAAATCCTTACCTGTTTGATCTCTTGACATACCTGGATGAGCAGCATGGCATTAAAGCTTTAATCAATACGTCCTTTAACATCAAAGGCGAACCCATTGTTAATAAAACTGATGGAGCTGTTAAATCGGCGCGAAATATGCGATTAAATGGGGTAGTGCTAAATGGTAAATTTGAAAAGCTGACATATTAAAAGACAAGCTATTCGGGATGATCAATTAATAGCTTCTTTTTATTTTTTCTAGAGCCACTTGTCAATCATTGCTTCCAGGTCATCCATTTTAACGGGTTTCCCAATATAGTCGTTCATTCCCGCCTCAATGCATACTTCGCGGTCACCCTTGAGTGCATTCGCTGTCATGGCTATAATGGGAGTGGTCACATTATTCGCACGCAATTGGCGGGTAGCATCTAATCCATTTAACACCGGCATCTGTACATCCATAAAAACAAGTTCATAGATGGAGTCAGTATCCTCTGCGATCATGTTCACAGCCTCTTCGCCGTTGGTTGCAATGTGTGTTTGCAAACCAATACGACTCAGCATTTTTTCCGCAATTTTTTGGTTGATGATGTTATCTTCAACCAGGAGGATGTGTTTGTCTTTAACACGCTCATGGAATGAAATGGTTTCTTCGCCACCATTCTGACCGGCTGTTGGCTTGCCCGAAAACAGTGTCTCTATGGTGCTGAAGAGCTCGGTATGTTTAATGGGTTTTTGTAAAATGCTGTCAACACCCTGGTATTCATTCCGTGTTTTCCATTTATTTTCAGATGAAAATAAGATGATTTTGATGTTTTTCTGTGCTTTTTTGATCTCCTTCAGGAAATTATCATCTGCCTTACTAAAAACATGACTGTCGATGATTACCAGGTTAAAGTCAGAGCGCTCGCTGATAATGTCCAGTGCTGATTTTTCATCATTCACTGTCTCAGAACTGATCCCCCAGTTATTAAGGGTTTTTTTAAGTAATAATAGGTTGGTTTTATGATTGTCGACAATCAGCGTGTTGATGGCCCCAAATTTCTCAACATCCAGGTCATAGGCTGTTTGGCTCTTGTCAATGATAAATGGTAACGCAAAATGAAAGACGGATCCCGGATTCTCTTTAGACCACATGAAATTGGGATTCGGACTTTCTACCCATATCTTACCGCCCATCAATTCCACCAACATTTTTGAGATACTGGTTCCAAGACCTGTTCCGCCAAATTTCCGGGTGGTGGAACCATCTGCTTGGGTAAACGATTCAAAGATCTTTTCCAGCTTATCTTTGGGGATGCCAATGCCGGAATCTTCCACCGAGAAATGCAACATGATATGCGCCCCAACTTGTTGTTCCACTTCTACCTTCAATACCACTTCTCCTTCAGAGGTGAACTTAACGGCATTACCCATTAAATTAACCAGCACTTGTATCAAACGGCCTTCATCGCCAATCAGAACCGGCGGAATGGTATCTTCCACATCGTTTAACAGCTCAATGCCTTTTTCCAGGGATTTAAACGACATCTGGTCCATCAAATAGTCAATGGTCGAGCGCAGATTGAAATGGTAGGATTCAATCTTCATCTTGCCGGCTTCAATTTTTGAGAAATCCAGAATGTCATTGATGATATTCAGTAAATTATCACAGGAACGGCCAATGATCGACACCACATTTTTTTGTTCTTTGGTCAGCCGGGTTTTCGATAGCAATTCGGTAGCACCAATGATGCCATTCATAGGGGTTCGAATTTCATGACTCATGTTGGCCAGGAACTCGGATTTCGCTTTGTTGGATTCAGCCTCTTTCTTTTGCATCTCTTTTTGAGCACTGATATCCATAAAGGCTTCCAGAAAAACATCATTATTATCCAGCGTAATAGGGATGATGTTCTTAATGATCTCGCGAGAAATGTTATTCTCTTTTACTTCAAGTCGTTCTTCCAGCGAGGTGACTTTCACTCCGGAAAGCGGATCGGTATATTCTTCTTTTTTACTGGTGCTAAAAAACTCATTATAGCTATGGCCTTTAATGTGTGCCAAGGAATCCTCCATAGAGGTGAAGCCCATTATTTTAGAGGCTGTGTGATTGAGTTGAATAATTTCTTTATTCTCATCCACTATTAATATGCCTACCGGTAGGTTTTCGGTAATGGTGGTAAGGGATTGGTTCGATTCTTTCAGGGATTCGGTAAGTAGTCTTTTCTCTGTAATGTCCTCCTTGATAGCTACGTAATTAGAGATGGTTTTATCTTCGCTGCAGACCGGCGAAATTAATACCTTCTCCCAAAAAACGGTATCGTCTTTTCGCTTATTGCTGATCTCACCCATCCACACATTGCCCTCCTGAATGGTTTGCCACAGGACACCGGCAAACTGATTTTCGTCTTCCTGCAGTTTGAAAAAATTAGCATTTCCTTTCTCCAAATCTTCTTTCGAGAAATCGGACAGTGATTCATAGCCTTTATTCACATACTCCACATTTCCTTGTGTGTCCGTGATCATGATAGAAATAGGGCTTTGTTCAATAGCCAGAAGTAATTTTTTATTGTTGTCTTCGGCCTTCTTCCGGTATAATATCACATTCCGTATTTGCGAAATCAGGAAGTAAGTAAAGAATATGGCAAAAAGCGTGAAAATGATTAAGGAACTATATTTTAGTTTGCTATAGCGCGTGATGACATTTATACTGTCGTTATTCAGGATGACAAGGCGTTTGTTGATATCATATGCCACTTTGTTTTCAATTTCGTTGATGCGGGCAAAAGAGGCTTCTGCTTGTTTCATGTAGAAACCAATTTCATTATTGAACTTCACCTCGTCGCGTAGCGGCTTATTTAGGTTAGATGAGATGACACCTGCGATACTGCCGGATAATTTGTACAATTCGTTGATGCGGGGAGCTAATTCCTGTACCTCCGGAATTTTACCTGTGTATTTATCTGGTTGGTACTGGATAATGTTGGTAATTTCATCTTGTGTATGCAGATTGACAGAGCGTTTATCGTTGATGGTCCCGCCCTGGTCGATGACATTAATGATTTCCTTACTGTTTTCGATTAGTTCACGAATGTAGTTTTCATTATTCACCAGTTCCTGGGGGTGCGAAATAGACGGAAATGATTTGAAGGCAATGGTGATGTTTAATAAGTTGCGCTCCAGAAGATTCTCAAGTTTCTTCTGTTGTTCCTGGTTGTGAATAATTTCCCGATACTTGATGGTGTACGCATGATCAAAGTAATTCTCAATGGTGAGGATAGCGGCAATCGTCATGAGAAAAACCGTCAATAAGAGGTAAAGCTTATTGATGATTGGCTCATTGAAAAATTTGAATTTAAATATCGAATTGGCTTTGCTCACAGAAAATGGGTTTATATCCTCAGATTGTTTTGCGATATAAATTTAAAAAATTATCGGTTCCCTTTTTGAAAAACCATATTTTCTTAGCGCATTTTCTCCGGATGCTGATGTGGCAAGGTTTAAAAACTCACGTGCCAGGGTAGGTTCCCGGCTGCAGGAAAGAGCAGCTGCATAGACTGGAATGGGTTTGTCGAAAGCAGATAACGGTCTGATAATATCGATGTGATTATTGTTTCCATTAATAAAATACGTGTTTTCCCAGTTAATCACGATATCTGCCTGATTGTTTTGAAGGCTTTTTACCAATCCTTTTGAGTCAGAGGTGAGGGCTACCACATTCTTCAATAGCTGCTCATAGATTTTTTTTTCGGATAATACCTGTTTGGTTTCATAGCCCAATGAACTGGTTTCCGGATTGGCAATGATGAGGGGATAGCCACTTTTGAGCAGGCTGTTCAGGTTTCCGTTAAAGTTTAAGGGATTCCCCTTTTTAACCATATATACCAGATGGTTGTAGCCTAAAAAAACCGTGTCGGTTAAGTGAAAATCGGTTTTGGCTACTAAGGATGAAAAGGCCGAAGCAGAAGCCGGGATAAACAAATCGCCGCGTTTCGAATAGTTCAATAAGCCAATGAGGTTTTGCGAACAATCATTTTGAATGCGAACCACGCAATTATGATTTTTTTCAAAGGTGTCTTTTAGTTCCAGTAGGGGGGCCACCATTGAATTTTCACAGTAAATGAGCAATTCTTTGGAGGTTGTTGTATGAGATTGAAGTTGAGAGGGTGCCTTCTTTTTACAACCCCAGGCACTCAGGAGCATCGAAAATAAGAGTATATATACTAACTTTTTTAAGGGCATTGCTTAACCATTTACGGAAAGCAAGTTAGTGAATTGAAAGCCCCGCGTAACTACCATTAGTCATAAAAAGGAATTGGTTTGTCAAATAGGATTATCCATTAATGAAATGCTTACGTATCCAGCGCGGCACAACCACCGCACCAATAGCTAAATAGGGATAATAGCTCACCACACGCCAGGTAAAGGCCATGGCTACGCCCGTTCCGGCCGGAATGAAGTGCGAAAGGAATTCTTTAAAAACCCATTCGGCAAAGCCACTTCCGCCAGGGGTCGGGCTGATCAGCATCATGATCCACATCACTAGTTGTTTACCAAAAATCAGAATATGGTCATTCCAATCCAGTAAATGGATGCCAAAAAAGGCCAGGATAAGGGTGTTAACAATCCAATAACGGGCCGTCCAGCTAATAGCTGTGGCAATAAAACCTTTTACCCAGTTTTTAAATGGCCAATTCTTAAACTCCCGCGAGGTAGAAATCAGGTCGGAACCCGATTCGTTGGCCTGTGGCCGCCATTTGCGAATAATGGGGAGTTTAAAAACCCACAAGAGTAACCATTTTAACCCGCGGGGGTTAATGAATAAGCCATAGCTGATAAGTAGGGTGTATGCCAGTTTTAAAAGATAGCCGATAAAGGCAAACAGGAAAAACTGATTTTGGTACCACGGTAATCCTTCCACCATGGAATCACCGAAGGCAAAAATATCCGTTCGGCCAATGAGTAGGATGATCAATGGAAAGGTAATGATGAAATAGAGTTCATCCAAAAAGGAGGTGACCATCACCACCGCCGTACTACGGCCTATTTTAATGCCTTCTTTATTCAGGAAAAAGATGGCCACACTGGTACCTCCAATGGCCGAAGGGGTAATGGCCGAGGTGAATTCCCAAAGCATGATGGTATTAAAGGCTTTGCGCCAGGAGAGGTGATTATTGGTCAATAGCCGGATGCGCATCATGTAGCCCATGTCACGGACAGCCATTATCACAAACGAGATGAAAAACCAAAAAAGCGATTGGCCAGTGAAGGATAGGGTGGATAATACGGAGGGATCAAATTCCTTATATAAGAGGTAGCCGGTGACTGCAAAACCGATGGCGATAGGCCAAACGATGCGGCCTGGCCGGATGCTGTTGAGTATTTTACCTGAATTGTCTGTCATAATATGAAAACTCTACAAGCAAAGTTAGGGGATTCCGTTTAGGTGCGAAACACCGGGGCAATAATTTTATTTTAATTCGTGACTATCCGTGTACCACGCCCCCAATGCCATCCGATTAAACATCCCCCAGGTGGCTTCATCTACCATCAGTCATTAATGATTAACCATTATTAATTTATCATTCCTTATCCGCCCCCAAAAATGTTTTATCCGTCTGGCACGACCACTTATCCGCGTATCATCACCCCTTATCCGCATCCCTTCGGGTAGTTATCCGCCGGGCTTCACCCCTTAACCGGGTGGCAGGCCCATTTATCCGGGTCCATTACCCTCTTATCCGCATTAAAAATGAATTTATCCGGCTGGTGGCATAAAAAAGTCCCGGACCACCGGGACTCAATACTGTGTAAGCCAACAACGGTTAGCTATGTGCTTTTTTATAACTGTTCTGATAACCCACCAAACGCGCTTTGTTCTGGCGAAAAACAAAGCGGCCGTAACGGCGCACTTCGTCCACCACCTCTTTCAGATAGGTATAGGCCTGATCGCGCATATGTTTAGTGGCGTTGTCCTCCGCTTTTTCACCGTTGGCCATTGCCAGTAGGTTGGCCATGGCATCCGATGTGCTTAAGGCGGTATCCAGGAGGGTAATATCGGTATTGATATTTTCCAGTAAGGCCTGGTTATCTTTTCCCAGCAGTGCCAGGTTGGTCAGGTCCTGGATCATGTCGGCATGGCCGGTCCCTTTCTTCACTTCATCTACCCGTGCCAACAGCGATGGCTTTTGGTAGAAGGCAAATTCAAATTCATCAATGAGCCGGTCGCGTAATTCGTAGGCTGCCGGTGATTGTTGGCGCCACTCCATCTCCGCTTCCTGGCGGGCATGTCGTTCTTTAAACCAGATGCCCTGCGCATAACGGCTGGCATCGGTACGTTTCTCCAGATCGTCCAGCAATTCAGCTGTCAGTCCACGGGCCTGCAACTTGAACAGGTCCTCCCGGGCCCAGATGGCCAGGTTCTCGGCTTGTTGGTTATACACATCCATGGGCATGGTGGGTAATTCAACCCGGTCGATCTGTGTAATTTGGGGTTTTAGTTCGTCAAAAGCAGCTTTATTACTCATAGCTTTTTTGTTTTAGTGAATACTTGGTTTTCACGATAGGACGAATTGAAATTAGCACCTTTCCCGGGCAAAGTCCACTATTTTCCATTGTTGCACAGCAGTGTCGGAAATTGGCATTTGTGGGCCGTTTTTTTTATTTTATAAGGAATGAACCATTTTATGAAGAGGGGGCCAAACATTAGCATTTCACGCAAAATGCGCTAAGCTTACGCCAAGGACACAAATGTCAACTCAATACCTTATTGGTCTTTGCGTTTTTTTAATTTCTCTTTGCGCTCTTTGCGCGAACCTTAAGTTTCATTTTAGACAGTCTCATGGCAAAAACATGGGCCGCTCCACCCGTTTTTTCTCCCCAAATAATTACTTTCGCCTCGGCTTACCAATCAAAAAAGAAACAACTTGCAATATGTCTGAAGACCAAAAGAAACAACTGGAACGTCAACTGTGGAACATTGCCGACACCCTGCGCGGTAAGATGGATGCCGATGAGTTCCGCGATTACATATTAGGCTTCATCTTCTACAAATACCTGTCGGAAAAGATGCACCTCTACGCCGATGAGATATTGGCCGAAGACGGCATCCTTTACCAGGATATTGATGAGACAACCGACGAAGGACAGGAGTTTCTGGAAGCCATCAAAGAAGAAGCCCTGCTGAAGCTGGGTTATTACCTGAAACCCGCCGAGCTGTTTAGCGAAGTGGCCAAACGGGGCAATGGCAACGGCGGGCAGGGCAGTGCCTTCATCCTGGACGACCTGGGCCAGATTCTCAACCACATTGAGCAGAGTACCATGGGCACCGAGAGTGAGGATGACTTCAACAAACTGTTTGAAGACCTCGACCTCACCAGTACCAAACTGGGCCGCACCGAGAAACAAAAAAACGACCTCATTGCCAAAGTGCTGGGGCACCTGGAT
>Ga0193953_1000434_pt1 | contig 23145 bp, 27 predicted proteins | sample BB_4_MG_FD_140325 | JGI IMG/M metagenome (GOLD analysis project Ga0193953, IMG submission 140325) | Microbial mat bacterial communities from the Broadkill River, Lewes, Delaware, United States - BB_4_MG | ecosystem: Environmental > Aquatic > Freshwater > River > Microbial mats | place: USA... | reverse complement strand
TCCAGTTGGTTAAGCTTTTTGGCTGAACCCCTTGGAACTGGAGCGCATTGTAGAGAACTTTCAGAAAGGATCAAGTATTATTTTTATGTTTTTATTTGTTCGCGCATTTATTGAACTAAACGCAGGTTTTATCATCTAATTAACTAATGTAGCGAGTATACTCTGCTCTGTAGTGCTGTGTTGTAGCTAGATAATATCCATTATTGATGGAAGTCAATATGCCGTAAGTTTGTATTTTTTAATTGGAAGTATCAATGAAATATTTATGTTTATTATTATTACTGGTAAGTTTTGGAAGTTCATTCCCAGCTTACAGCATTTCAAGTAACACAATTAAATTACGACAAATAGAAATACTTTCTAATTTACTAGAACAGCAAATAAAACATCAAATAAATCCAGATAACGCCTTAGAAAAAAGTATTAGCGCTTTACTTAAAAGTTACCCTGAACAAATCGAATCAGTTTTGACAATTGCAATTAAAAAATACCCCGAAGAATATAAGCAAATAATATGTGGTGCATTACGTGCAGAACCTGCCTTAACCAGCGATGTTATTGATATAGTATTGAAGTCTGATATTGCAAACAATGAAGATGTTATTAGTTTTGCCCTCACCGAAGAACCTGCTTACGCGAAAGAAATTGTAAACGCTGCAATATTACATAACCCATTAGAAATAGAAAACATTGTTAGAGTAGCAATTCTTACCGAACCGTTAATGGCAAAGCATGTAGTTGATGCAACAATGAAAAGTCACCCAGAAAAAATTCTTGACCTTCTCGTTGTGGCAATACAAGCTCTTCCCAATCAAGTACTCAATATTGTTAGAGATACTTTAAGAATTTCTCCCGATAACACTGATGTTGTCAGTATTGCTATTCATTCATCTAATAACAGTAATGCACGTAACATTATATCTACTGCAATAAAATCAGGTATTTCTGAAGCATCAGCGAATGAAGCAGCTATAGCTGGTGGTGCATCACATGCTGATATAGTTAAATTAAAAAAATAAGTTACTAAACTCTACTCTTGTCTTCTTGTAAAAACTAAATCATTACCTTTAGTCAGTGCTTTATTATATTGATAACCAGCCAAATCAAAGTTTTTTAATTCTTCAACGTCAGTCAATTGATTTTGAATAATATAGCGAGCCATTAATCCTCGTGCTTTTTTCGCAAAAAAACTAATCATTTTATATTGATCATTTTTCCAATCTTTAAATTGTGGTGTAATAATAGTCGCATTTATTAATTTTTTGTTCACTGCCTTAAAATATTCATTTGACGCTAAATTAATTAAAATGTTATCACCCTGTTCCACTAAGGTTTGATTCAATTCATTTGTGATTATATCTCCCCAAAATTGATATAAATTATTGCCTCGAACTGTATCAAGTTTGGTTCCCATCTCTAACCTATATGGTTGCATTAAATCTAATGGTTTTAAAAGACCATACAACCCTGACAATATACGGAAATGTTTTTGAGCAAAGTCAAAATCTGCATCATTAAATGATGCTGCATCTAAACCACTATATACATCACCATTAAAAGCTAATATAGCCTGACGTGCATTTGCACTAGTAAAAGGTAGTGACCAATCACCAAAGCGTGCCGCATTCAATCCTGCTAATTTATCACTTAATTTCATCAAGGACGCTATTTGATCTGGTGATAACTTTATACAGCGTTCAATTAGAATTTCACTGTGCTCAAGTAAAACTGGTTGGCTAATTTTAGTTGTGGCTAAAGGAGATTCGAAATCTAACTTTTTTGCAGGTGAAACAACAAGTAACATAATATTTTAAATCTCACGTTTTTAATAAATTTAATAACACAAACTATATCATAGCTTTTATTCCAGTATTAACCCCAATTTTGCCAAACTTAGTGAATTTATTAATTTTTGATATATAGCGAAAATTTTTAATGATTTCTATTATAAAGGGGTACATTTATCAAATTAATATAGTAAGATTTCGTCAACTCTATTATTTATTTTTTCTAGCAACTTAAAGGTCACATTCATGATAAATTCTCTTTCTCAACTTGAACAACTAAAACAAATGACCACAGTAGTTGCCGATACAGGTGATATTGAAGCTATTGCTAAATTTCAACCGCAAGATGCGACTACAAACCCATCTTTACTATTAAAAGCCGCTGAATTACCTTTATACGATAATTTATTAACAGAGTCAGTGAAATGGGCAAAAAATCAGTCAAATGATACAGCTCAGCAGGTGGTTGATGCTGTAGATAGACTTTCAGTATTAATTGGTTTAGAAATATTGAAAACAGTTCCTGGTCGAATTTCAACGGAAGTAGATGCTAGACTTTCCTTCAATACCAAAGCTTCTATCGCTAAAGCGCATAAATTAATCAAAATGTATAATGAAGCAGGGATTAGCAATGACCGCATTCTAATAAAACTAGCCTCAACTTGGGAAGGTATTAAAGCCGCCGAGCAACTTGAAAAAGAAGGTATTAATTGTAATTTAACTTTACTTTTTAGTTTTTCCCAAGCAAGAGCATGCGCTGAAGCAGGCGTTTATTTAATTTCTCCATTTGTAGGGCGAATACTTGATTGGTATAAAAAAGATACAGGGCACACTGAATACCCAAGTAATGAAGACCCTGGCGTAGTTTCTGTTACCAATATTTATAATTACTATAAAAGTAGAAGTTACAGTACAGTAGTAATGGGTGCTAGCTTTAGAAATATAGGCGAAATATTGGCGCTTGCAGGTTGTGATCGTTTAACGATTAGCCCGCAACTTATGGATGAATTAGCTAATAATAATGAGTTTGTGGAGCAAAAACTTAACGCTAAAAATGGCAATGAATCAGTACTCTCTGAACCAATGCTTACTGAAGAACAATGGCGTTGGCAGATGAATGATGATGCGATGGCAACAGAAAAATTAAGCGAAGGTATTCGTAATTTTGCCATTGATCAAGTGAAACTTGAAAAAAAATTAGCACAGTTATTATAACCAATTTAAATTTTACTAAAAAACTGCTTTAACGCTATATCAAAACGTACATTTTCATTAAAAGTGTACGTTTTTTATTTGCTTAGTTCAAAAAATATGGTATTAAAAAGAGGCTGTTGATTTATACGTTTTTACAGAAAATCTATTAAGGGGTACTTTTATGGATAATTTAGATCAAGTGTTAAAGTCAGTTAGTCAACCCGCAAAAGAAAAGAATACATCAAATAAAAAAAGAAAATGGCGTGAAATTGAGCTGTTAAGAGATAAATTCCAACTTGAAAGAGAATTAAAAATATATGAGGACTCATTAGAGTATATGTTGAAAGATTTTTAACTCATCTTGATTAATAACCCGTTTATTTTCAAAGCCCAGTATAGCTGGGTTTTTTAATGCTTTTATCAATTGATTTAAACTTACAATTAAAATCAATATTGACAAAATTAAAACAAGCGTTTAACTTCTTACTAAAAGTTATTCACTCGTTAATTAATCTTATATGTCAAAAACACTTATAAACTTTGTACATGCTAACGGCTTTCCAGCTGGAAGTTACCAAACACTCTTCAATTATTTTCCAGAGCAGTACCAAATTATAGCGCATGAAAAATATGGTCATAATAGCCAATATCCTGTAGAAAATAACTGGCAACCCTTAGTTGATGAATTGATTGACTTTGTAAAAAAACAACTAGAAGCACACCAAAAAGAAAGTGTAATAGGTATTGGACACTCTTTTGGTGGTGTTTTATCTTTTATCGCAGCTTGTCAACAACCAGCATTATTTAAAGGTTTGATTATGTTAGACCCCCCTGTGATAACAGGAAGTACAGCATTTGCGATGAAGTTCATCAAAAAAACACGACTTATAGATAAGTTTAGCCCGTCAGGCAAGGCCTTAGTAAGAAGAACGTCTTGGCCATTGAATACTGACGTAGCAAAACTGTTCGCCAAACGCTCATTATTTAAAAATTTTGATGAACGGTGTTTAGCTGACTATGTTAACCATGGAATAGTAGAGAAGAATGAGCAATTAGAATTAGCTTTTTCTGCACAGGTAGAAGCAGACATATTCAGGAATTTAGCTGAAAACTTGTCTAGCTATAAAAACAAGCTGCAGATGCCTGCAGCTCTGATATATGCTGAAAACACTGATGTATGTCCCCACAGCTTTTTTAAAAAATTTGCTAAATTAAATAAAAACATTCAATTGATAACAACACCCGGTGGGCACATGTTTCCGCTTGAACAACCAGAGAAAACAGCAAATATGCTCACTAATATTTTGGAACATTTCCAAATAGAGATAGAGAAAAATTAAAACAAAATCCTACTATAATAGTTAACATAGCAAAAAATTGACGGTGAAAAAAGTCAAGTATCAAAGTAAAACATAGTGATTAAAACCTATCAACACAGTTAACTTATTAGAAATAATTAACCTTTATATTTTAATAAGTTAACTAGACTAAAAATCAAAATCACACGTCAAAAAACCAATTGGCATAACACTTGCTCAATCTTAAATTATAAAAACTATTTAATTGTAAAGGTTGATTATGTACTTTCTAAGTGTCAGATATTTGAATTGCGTTACGATTAGAAATTACCTGTGTTTATTATGCAGCATTTTTTTATTCGCTTGTAGTACGACAAAGCATATTAGCACGCAAAATTATTCAGAAAATAATTATTATATTGATGACTATAGTTATTCAAATGTAGAATTTTATAATAGAAAACTAACAGACATGAATCAAAATACCCAACAGAGTATACCTCATTCTGATCATCATTTAATGATGGCCCTTTTAAATAGACCTGTCACTGCAGATCAAGCCATGATGATCGCTTTTGAACAGGAAAGAATAAACTATACAGGGGCTTTCGCAAATTACGGCGTTGAAATTAAAGGTAATAAACATAACAACAAAGTAGGTTATCGAGCTAATAATCTTTATAGTGATCTTATTTTACATGATATCAATGCCGTTAACATCACTGCACCTAATTAATTTTCCATTCAAGTGCATTGAAAACCTGCTGCCACTGCTCATCAAAGTGAGCATTGATTATTAATTTCTTTTGAGTGATTGGATGAATAAAACTTATAGATTTAGCAATAAGCATTAAACGTTTAAAACCAAAATGTTTAATAAAAAAAGGATTTTGTTTATTATCGCCATAATTAATATCACCAATAATAGGGTGACGTAAATGTGCTAGATGACGGCGAATTTGATGACGCCTTCCTGTAACAGGCGCTAACTTCACTAGCGAATAACGTACACTGTCAAATTTACCTAGGGCAATTGGCAAAGTTGCCTGCTTGATCACCTTATAATAAGTCTGTGCTAATTGAGGTGCTTTATCTCGACTAACATACTTATCACCCAATTTATCTAGTTTTTCTTTAAGTGCATAATCAACCAGATTACTCTGTTCTGTTATTGGCATATGACCTCGCACTAGAGCATAGTAAATTTTGGTTAATTGTGTTTTATTAACTAGATCCGCTTCACACATGGGATCAATTCCTGCATTTGCATCAACTCCCTCTTCAGTCTTTTCAGTAAATGCTGCATTCATCTTTTGAGCTACTTCTTTAGTTAACGCAAATAACAACACGCCAGACGTTGGTCGATCAAGCCTATGAACAGGATATACATACTTACCAATTTGATCTCGCACCAACTGTAAAGCAAAGTAAATTTCATATTTATCCATAAAGCTGCGGTGAACAAATAACCCAGCAGGTTTATCTACTGCCACTAAATATTCATCTTGGTAAAGAATAGTTAATACAGGTTTTTCAGGTATTAAAGTTTTTAATTGAAAGAACATAGTTATATTTTAAATTTTGCTAGATAAGCACATTATCTCTATAATGGCTCACAGACTCAATTCTTCTTTATTTGGTTAACTATTTTCCATTATGGACACTATTTCACAGTTACTTCACTCTTCAAATTCTCAATTTCGCATTTACGATATAGGTCGCAAGATAGATAAAATACCGAAAAAAAAATTTGAACAAATAGAACTAAACCAAATACCTTACCCTACCCCTTCACAGGGGCATGCTTGTTTTGCCGTTGTATTTTGGCAAAAGCAATCACCGCAACCTTTTATCTGGTTATTAAAACTACCACTTGACGAACGTGGTTTATTGAACCAAGGTGCGCGTAATCATTTTATTGCCATCATCATAGAAGCGCTTGGTAGTGACTTAACACAAGATGCCAATGAGCAACAAACAGAATTACTTAAAAATAACCCATATTTATTTACACTTGCACAATACAAGTTAGCCGCATTAAATAGTAAAATTAAGTTTGAGCTAAAACAGAAACCGAGTGACCATTTTACACTATTTTTAACCTACCTTAATAACGAAACGGATTGGAATAATTGGAAAGATATTGGTGTTCAAGGTATCACTGACTTTGCTGTGCGCATTAATGAAAATAAACATAGTCAAAAATTAATAAATGCTCTACCTCATATGCCTGCTGAAGTATTATTCCCCTTATATAGCGCATTAGAAAACGAAGTATTTTCAAATGAGTTAATTGACGCTTTATTAAATTTATTACAAAAGACATTGCAATCAGTTGAAGACAAACCAAATGAAACGCTAATTCAAACACAACAACATCTACTTCGTAGCTTAGCAAGTAATTGTAACCATATACACGTTAAGACATTCATTAATACACTTTTAGAGCAACAATATATACCTCCTGAAATACTCATCACACTTTCTGGTAGATGTTGGCCCACATTAAATGAAAATAAAACATTAATGATTTACTTTGAACACTTGGTTCTTTGTAAAGATACCCCATTGTTTAATAGTATATTTAAAGATTTAGTATCAATTCCAAGCATCCGTCCTATTGTTTTTGAGTGTATGCGTTCTCCAGAACGTAGCAACGAGCTGTCACATGCTATTGGTCAACTATTTAACTAGCTCTTACTTTATCTAATATTGTGACGCATCCTATAAAACACTAAAGGTTACTTAAATCACCATGGAAAATATTTATTATCTCTTATTAATCTGTTTACTTTGTTGGTATTTTATTTATTTAAGAAAAGTATCTGAAGCAGCATTTGTTCATGCAAATCGATATTGTGACCAGAACCATTTACAATTTATTGCCATAGCAAGACGCTCAAGCCGACCACGCTTTAACACAAATCAAGGAATAATATGGTTTAGTCTATTTGATATAGAATTTAGTGGTGATGGGGAGTCGAGTAATTGTGCAACATTAAGCTTATATGGATTAAAGTTAAATAACATTGATATTCCACCTTATCGAGTACATTAATAATTATTATATTCAAGTTTTTAAATTATAAGGAGATATAGTGCAGTTTTTAAAGTCACTTTTTTGTTTGCAAGGTATTGATAATAGACCAAGATTCTTTGCTATTTGTAGTAGCATATATTTACTGTTTATTATGTTATTGCCTATTTTTTCAGACAATATTTTTGTTTTCATGCTGCTTTTAGGGCTTTTCACGGTAACACTTGCTTCTACGACCCTAAGACGAATACATGATGCTAAACTAAATACAAAATGGTTAATAGCGCCCTGCTCAACTTTTGTACTGATAGCATTATCCTTAGTATTTTTTGAACAGAATAATAGCTATTATCTAGTTATTATTCCCGTACTTTGCTCTGCGGTATTATTAACTTACCCAAGTGCTAATAAGCTTAATTTTATACTAGGTTATTTTGGTCCAGTTGATATGCAAGAATATCAATCAGAAACGGCTCATCACAAAAAAACAAAATTTCGTATAGAGCCAACACTGATTAATACTAATCCAGAAAGCCTCGAAAATACTAGCCACTCAACTTTTCAGGCGCATGAATTTGATAAAAATGATTATGTACAAGATCAAGCCACATTTAAGAAGCCAAATGATATTGGCGAAACAATACGCTTAAAGTTACTAACTAATAAAAAAGCGCAACTGATTATCTCTACTGTAATTGGCTTAATACTGATTGCTATTGCAACCTCATGGACAGTAAAATTCTTTAATGGGGCTAATAATGTAAATGAAATCAAGCTAAAACAACCATTAGTCAACTTTAACCCTTTGTTTGTAAGAGAACACCCTTTAGCTATGCCAGATAATTATACTTTGTACTTGTCAAAACATAAAGGAATCAGTATTCATTGGGAAGCTGATGAAGTTAAGGATACGACTTTATGGTCACAAGAAACTGCACAAGGGGATGCAAGCTGTAAAGAAATCAGCTTTAATAAGGGCGCTCCAATAAGAACATTATCAGTACAAGTGGAAAGCAGTGCCGATGAAGAAGGTAATAAAAACTATTTTGCTTATTTTTCACCACTAGACAGTAAAGCACTTATTCAAGCACTAGCATTTGGTAACAACTTTACATTATGTGGCTATGATTTCTCATTAAAGGGAAGTCAAGCGGCTTTAGGAAGAAGTGAAGAATATGCTCAATGGGTGGATTATTAGCCCCTGTAAGATTTTGTATGACCCTGTAGCGTATTTTGTATAACTGCCAAGTTTAAATAATATCCATCAAACGGTCTTAGAGTTCTATAACAAATCCTTATAAGACCGTTATCACTTTTATTCATATATTCAATTATTTACTTTTGTTATGATTAAATCCTATACCTTCAGCAAATAGTTGCTCATAAATACTTTTCATTGCTATGGTATTTTCTGTTAAAGAGTCATTCCATTTACTACGCTTTTCAAATCCTAAATCACTAATTTGATAATAGTAGTCGGGGCTTAATCCCCCCACAGCTAAACATGATTTAGTGCACGATAACCCGCACCCATCAATAGCAATAATTGGACGCCCAGAATGGGCTAACTCCATAATAGGCTCTACTTTGCCAACAACACCTGAAACACATGACATTTCTGCAATTCCATCACCATCAAGGTTTAGTGATATATTATGTGCCATTTGAGCTAAATTAGAACAACCTGAGCAAGAATACACAATAGGTTTTTCTTGTGGGTCTATTTGTTCATTAGGTTTAATTTCTGACACAGTGTTTGTCTCTCTTTGCTTAAAGTAGTTTAGATCAAAAGGGCGTTATAATTACATTAACGAACCATATAAAATCCCGATCATTCGATTCTAGCAAGACAAAATAAATCGGTTTTGATTTACATCAACCTTTCTATTATTCACTTAAAATTTGTTTTTATAACTCAGTTTTAAGAGCTATTTTTTAGACTTAAGCTTAAGTACTTTACGCGCAGGTTCACTATTATTACTACTGTTAGCTGGATTATTATAGATGGCACTAGCATTAGGCCTTGCTCCCTCAATATACTGGTCTGCTAACTTACTTTTAGCTTTATGCTTATGTTGAACTTTGCTTTTATAATTATTACTGGCAGGCGGAGTTTTTTCTAATTTTTCGGTTCTAGCAACATGATATTTTTTATCTATTGCTTGTAGCAAATTGCGCAGCACTTGATCTTTACATTCTCGGTAATGTTTGTGTTCTACTTTTCTTGAAAAAGCACTTAGCTCAGCTTTATTTAAACTAAACCCGACACTATCGAGTAATTCAATCAATTCTTCAGCTTTTAAGTTAAGTGCTATTTTCAATTTTGTGAGGATAATATTATTGGTTAAACGCTTCTCAGGCAAAGCTTGGGAACCTTCTTTTTTACCACGTTTATCATTAATAAATCCATTTAAAAAAGACGCTAAATCGACGTCTTGGCAACAAAGATAATCTATATCATTATCCTTTTTAAGCCATCGACTTACCTGTTCTCTGGTAACCGTTATTCCAGCAGATAAAAATATGGCTGCCATCTTTTTATCATTATAGTTAAAGGTATAGCGCAATCGACGCAGCACATCATTATTGTTCAAATTTATTCCTAATTGGGAAAGTATAAAGTAAGTTAGATACCTCATTTTAACAGTTTTGCACTGATATTAAAATTGAGGATGATACATGTAGCATAGTAAAATATTGTTTATTAAAACGTAAAAAACGAGCAAAAGCTCGTTTTAAAAATAAAAATGTTTAATGAGCAGCTTATTTACCTTCACCACATTTTGTTTTGGCTTTGGCTTTGCTTTCACCGCATTTGCCTTCACCGCACTTCATTTTGGCTTTGGCTTTGCTTTCACCGCATTTGCCTTCACCGCACTTCATTTTGGCTTTAGCTTTGCTTTCACCGCATTTGCCTTCACCACATTTCATTTTGGCTTTGGCTTTGCTTTCACCGCATTTGCCTTCACCGCACTTATCTCCTTTAGACTCAGCAGCAACAATAGTAACGATGTCTTGAGTGGTAAACGGGTTGGTTTCAGCTTTAACTACATTACTAGCAAAAAAGGCAAAAGCCAATAAACCAGTAATAACAGTTAGACTTGATTTTTTCAGTAAATTCATGGCATGTTTCCTTATTATTAATTACAAATACCCATAATAGTATTAATTTTATTACCTTATAGATAGACCAGTATATTAGTATTAAAATTTCAAATATTATTTAATTTTGTCTATAGTAATGAAAAAGCCAGTATTCCTGCAAGGAATATCTGGCTTTAAAACAATAAACTACTAGGTCTATTTAACTAGATTGAGATATTTTTACGTCTAGCAGTATCAACAATAAAACCTTTCCAACCTTTAGCCGCTTTACGTGACTTTGGATCATCCATTGCTTTATTGATAGCCGCATAGGCTTCTTTATATTTCTCAAGATAAAAATAAGATTCTGCAATACTCATATAAATACGCCCCTTATTTTTAACTCCTAATTCTAATGCTTTATTCAACGCTGGAATGGCTTTTGCAAATTGTTCATCCTGCTTTAATAACATACCTTGCTTGCTATAATGTTTGGCTTCGCCTGTCATTTTAGCTAACTCACCATAATATTTAGCAGCTGTACTAACATGTTGTGCGGCATGCCATGCATTTGCTAACGTTGAAATATTCTTGTCATCTCTTTTAACTAAACCTGAAGCAATATGTTTTTCTAATAACTTCGCAGCTTTATATGGCGATTCATTAGAAGAATATAAATTTGCTAACGTTTTAATTTGAGATTCTTTTTCAAGAAAGCCCTGTTTATAAGCTAGATCAAGTGTTTGTAATGCTTTAGGATAATTCTCAACAAGCAAATAAAACATTGATAATTGTGTCCACCATGTTTTATTTTCAGGGAAAATTAAGATAACCGTTTCCAACACATCAATCGCTTCTTTATATTTTTTACGTTCATAATAAGAAGTTAATTTAAGTATATACGGATTTTGGTTAGGCTTATCACCAAAAGCAGCGATAGCTTTATCAGCAGGAACAATCATTTTATCTAATTGTTTCAACTCATAATTAGCTTGCGCGATTTTAACCCAAGTGCCACCATCATCTTTACCAGTAAAGTCCATCCAAGCATAATAATTACTTAAAGCACTTTTATAGTCTTTGGTTTGCATCTGTAAATCAGCTAATAACTTTAAAGCTTCACCATGATCTCCTTCATTAAGAATATCAGGTGCAATTGCTTCTTTAAGGTGTTTTATAGCATCTTTTTCATGATCACCCTTAGTTGCATACATCACTGCAATAAAACGCGACACATAGGCTTTGTCATAATCCTTCTTGGCATCAATATCCTTTAAAATAACTAAAGCACCATCAATATCATCAGCTGTATACGCTTCGAAAGCTTTTTGAACTTTCTTACCGACAGATGGGCCAACAAGTTGCGTAGGACGTTTTTTCTTTTCTTCTTGTGCTGCCGCAATCGCATTATCAGCAACAACTAATTGCCCTGTTAAAAGCGAAGCAATCACAACTAAAGAAGTTGATGCTTTAGTAAAAGAAAAGTTCTTAAGGTTAAATTGTTTAAACATAACTACTTCCCTCCGTCCATTTTAAAGTCTAATTGAACAGTTAAACCTGGTTGTCTCATAGGTTTACCTTCAACAACTTTTGGTTTGTACTTCCACTTTCTAAGTGCGCGTTTGGCTTCTTTATCAAAAACACGTTTAGGCTGAGCTTCAATAACTTGAACATCTTCAACACCACCAATTTCGTTGATTGTAAAAGAAAGTTTAACCCAACCTTCTTTACCATCTCGGGCTGCTTGAATAGGATATTTAGGTTCTATTCGTACAATTGGTGTTGCATCACCGTCTCTACCAAAACCAGCACCTGGTGCCGATAAACCAGTTGATGCACCAGCTAACTGAACACCTGGCATATTAAACTGTAATCCGCTAGTGTCGTTACTTGCTTCAGGCTCGGGAGTCTGTTGCTTTGGCGGCGCTTTGGGCGGCGGCGGTGGCGGTGGCGGAACACGACGACGTGTCTCTGCAGAAGATTTTGGCGGCGTAGTATTTACTTCCACGATTATATTCTCTTGTGCCTCTTCCTTGTTTCTATCACCGCTAGAAACAAGGAAAGCCATAAAAGCAAATAAACCAAAGGTAACCACAGCGCCTAGTAGTATTGATACTAAAAAGCGTCCCATATTCTACCCCTTCGCTGCAGCAATGGAGATTCTAAGACCACTTCCTGCTTCTTTGATTGCATCCATAACTTTTACAACAACACCATGTTTGGCATCTTTGTCAGCTTGGATAATAACAACATCAGTTGGTTGTTCTGCAAGTAATTTTTCAATCCTTGCACCAACACGCTCGATGTCAACACGGCCTTTATCTAACCAAATTTCACCATTATCTTTGACAGCAATAAAGATATTGGCATTTTTCTGTTTAGTTTGCTGTGCAGCTTTAGGTTTATTTACTTCAATACCTGCTTCTTTAACAAAAGAAGTGGTTACGATGAAGAAGATCAGCATGATAAATACGATGTCAAGCATCGGTGTCATATCAATTGCTGCTTCTTCGTCCTCACGAATTTTTTTACGTGCCATGAAAATATCTCTCTAGTGATGAGGTAAACTGTCAACCAGTTTAGCCTTTGCTAGTTTAACTTGAGCGTCTAGTCTTGAACTAAAAAACACGCCAGATAATGCTGCTACCATTCCCGCCATAGTTGGGATGGTTGCCTGCGATATACCTGCGGCCATTAAACGCGGGTTACCTGTACCTTGTTGTGCCATTGTTTCAAACACCCCAATCATACCGGTCACTGTTCCCAACAAACCGATCAAGGGACACATTGCCACTAATGTTCTGATGGTAACCATACGCTGTTCAAGCAGCTCGTTTGCTTCGGAAATCCAAGTCTCTCTAATACGATGTGCATACCAAGACGTTGTGTCTGAGCGTGCATCCCAACGAGAAACAATATCTTTTTTCATCGCGGGGTAGACTGCTGATAAGAACCAATAACGTTCAATCATCATTATCCACATCAATAAGAGTGCAAAGGCAACAACGTAAAGTACGTTCCCGCCAGTTGCAATAAAACCCCTGACAGATTCCCAAAGCTCTATCAGGAATAACATTATTTAGACTCCTTCTCAGCAATCGCAGCAATTAAGCCCGCACTTTGCTCGTCTAGTTTTTGTAAAACGCCTTTCGCTTTACCAGCAACAATTGAATGGATAAGAATAAGTGGCAATGCACAAATCAAACCTAATGCTGTTGTAACTAATGCTAGTGAGATATTACCAGCCATAATTTTCGGGTCACCAGTACCAAACAAAGTAATTGTTTGGAATGTCATAATCATACCGATTACTGTACCTAATAGCCCCATTAATGGTGCGATAGCAGCAAACATTTTGATTAAATTAACACCACGATCAACTTTCGGTGTTTCACGTAAAATACCTTCATCAAGTTTCAACTCTAATGTTTCAGCATCTACTGATTTATTATCATGGTAAATTTGAAGTAAACGACCTAATGGGTTGTTAGAATTTGGTGTTTCAAGATTTTTTTCTTGAGCTTTAATTTTAGCACTCATGCTACCTAAAACGATCAAACGTTCAAGCGCAATTAAACAACCAATAATTAATAGAACAGTAATAGCGTAACCAACTTCTTTACCTTCATGGAAGAACTCTTCTAAAGTTTTCTTACGTGTTTCAAGTGATAAAATACCACCACGTGAAGGATCCACGTAAACACCTGTATAACCTGATGTTGAATTGAAGAAGTTAGTTGCTGTGTTGGCAATATAGCCAGCAGGTTGCTTAGGTAACGGTTGAACTTGACCAACTTCATCATTGTACGTTAAGTAACCATTTTCAGAAACTAAGTTAAAAGTACCTAATCGAGTCACGGTTTCCGTAGATTTAGAACCATCTAAGTTAGTTACTTCAGTAGAGAATTTTGAAATTTTACCTGATTGAGTCATTTCAGTTTGTAAAGCAAACCATAACTCTTCGAGATCTTCCAATGCTGGAATTTCTTTGGCGTTAGCAATACGGTTCAATGCTTCACCACGTCCAGGAAACTCAGCACTTACAATTGAAGTGGCGATCTGTCCGTATGCACCTGCTGCAGCTGCACGAGAAACACCAAACATTTCACCTAAAGTACCTGTTGCATTGTCAAGCTCAACTTCTTTTTGCGCTAACGTAATTTCATTTTCAGCGTATTCTTTACTTAAACGTTTGTTACGTGCGTTTTGATCAGCTAGTTCTTTTTTTGCTTTATTTAACAATGCTTGTTTATCAGCACGTGCCGAAATAAACTCTGCTTCACGCTTTTTATCAAGTTTTGCTTCAGAAACACGATCAGCTTTAACTTGTTTTAATAAATCGTCTAACTGATTTGCTTGTGATGATGCAACTAATCCAGCGGTCATTATTGCTGCTAGCGTTACAAAATTAATAACTTTCTTCATTATTCTGCTCCTGCTGCAAATACTGGTAATTTAGTTAAATCCATTGGAAGTTGTTTACGTGCCATCGCAATAGCATCTTTAACAGGTTTTAAGTATTCGTCACTTAACTCTTCCCAAGCACGGCTTTGATTATTCCATAACCAAGAACGTTTACCGTCTAAAGATTGTGCAACAAAAGCGATTCGCCCCATATGAACAAAATCAGCTGTTAAGGTAGTGCCACCAAAGTCCATCTCTGCTTGGTAAGCATCAAATATTGTACCGTAGCCAGCTTCGATCTCATATGCTTCAAGCACTAAACGAAATTGCTCTGACGTTGTAACATTTGAATTTGTCATAACTTCGCGTAAATTTTCAACACGCTCTTTACGACGTTCGATATTCATTGGTACATCTAAGTCAATAAACTTTTCTAAAGTGTCGATCATCTTGTACATTAGTGGTACAACACCTTGTTTAATCTTATCAATACCATTAATTTGCTTTTGTAATGATGCGATATTTGCTTTTTGATCATCAATCATACGTTGAACGTGATCGTTATAGCCACTTAGTACCTCAGCTTCATCAACAGTATTACGATATTCAGCTAGAAGCTCTTGTGTTTGCTCGTAAAGTTTATTGATTTTTGCTTGTGATTTAGCTGATTGCTTAAAAATTTTAGCTTCAGCATTTTGAAGGTCTGATAATGCATTAGCGGTAGCTATATTACTACCTGTTAATGCTAGTGCGCCTACCATCGCCGTAGCGATGAGGCTTTTCTTACTTACTTTGGACATAGTTCCCAACCATTGCTATTTAAATTTTGATAACAAAAAATTTTGTTACCGCAAATATAAAAATCTGTCGTTTTGTTATGTGTAACTTTTTATGAATACAACCTATCGATAATCCCAAATGACAATCAAACTGTCAAGATAGGAATTCTAAAGTTATTTATTTTTTTCTAGTAATAAATAAAAAATATCACACAAAAAAGATGAAATATTGACATTAATAAACCATTTCAAATATAAAATATGGTCTTTTTTGATTATTACTTAAGCAAAATAGCCTAAAATCAGGCATAAATATTTTGCTTTGCATGTTTTACTAATTCTTTCGTAGCAAGTCAACTTTAATTTGCCTCATACGCTTATTTAAAATACCGATACTGTATTCAAAAATGCGAAGTGATGTTTTTATAGTGTAATAAAAAAGCAATGTGAGAATTTATCAATACTTCAACATGAACAGCAACTCTGCTAATTCGGGCTGCCACTGAAAACCCAAAAGACTTATTTTATTTTTAATAAAAACGACTTGCTCCTCTTGTAATAGTTTTTTTTGTTTATTAAACAGATGACTTTCTACTGGAAATGAAATTTTACCTTGTGAATTTATAACACGATGCCAAGGTACTATCTTTTCTTTCCAGCCTGATTTAGGAACTTTACTGAGTGCTTTACCTACCAATCTTGCTTTGCCTGGTAACCCAGCCAAATCGGCTATTTGTCCATAACATGCAACTTTTCCCTGTGGAATTTGTTGTACAGTTTCCCATATTTGCACATATTTAGGGTTAATATCATGCTGTATTATTTTCAAGAAGATAATGCCTTCTCTGTATAAATGAGGCATTATAATAACAGTGTAAACACACTATTTGTACAGACTCTGACTATAAAGGTATTAAATTATTTATGAAAATTTGGGTTGATGCCGATGCTTGCCCGACGGTGATAAAAGACATCTTATTTAAAGCCGCTGAGCGCACAAAAATTCACACGACATTAGTCGCTAACCATCACTTACGAATCCCACCATCAAGTGTAATACATTTTATGCAAGTTGGTTCAGGTTTTGATATTGCCGATGATGAAATTGTAAAAAGAGTAGAAAAAAATGATTTAGTTATTACTGCAGACATACCTTTGGCGGATGAAGTGATAAGTAAGTCGGGTATTGCGCTGAGCCCCAGGGGAGAGCTTTTCACTAAAGAAAATATAAAATCTCGACTGAATGTTCGTGATTTTATGGATACGATGAGGGCAAGTGGTATACAAACAGGAGGACCTGCCGCCTTAAATCAAAGTGATCGACAAAACTTTGCCAATCACTTAGACAGGTTATTAATGCGTTATCTAAAAACACAATAATGACAAGTTACTTTTTTAATAATAATTTTTTTATTTCTGCTAATTCGTGCTCAAGCTTTTCAATTTGAGCCCTACTTGCAGGTTCTCCACCATCGCCTGTTTCGCCATGTTGCTCTGCACGATAATTTTCATGCTCTTGGCTCATCACCTCAAGTACTGTCCCTACCATCATATTTAAGAATACAAATGCTGTTAAGAAAATAAAACTTAAATAATACATCCAACTAAGCGGGTGTACTTCCATGGTTTCATACATTATATCGGTCCAATCTTCAAACGTTGCAACACGAAACAATGTCAACATTGAAATTGAGACATCTCCCCATAACACGGTATTGATTTGATGAAAGAACATACTCCCCACTGCTGCATATATATAAAAAATCACAAACATTAACAATGCAATATAGCCCATTCGAGGGATAGCTTTTAATAGTGCATTTATCAATAGACGTAACTCTGGCACCATAGAAACAAGACGTAATACTCTAAATACTCTAAGTAAACGAGCTAACAAAACTCCTGAACCACCAGTAGGAATTAAACTACCGATAACAATAACGGTGTCAAAAATATTCCAGCCACTACGAAAAAACTGTTTTTTATTGGGACTGGCTAGAAAACGAATAATGATTTCAATAACAAAAAATACAGTCACACCGAAATCAAGCAAAGTCAGTATAGCCATTGTATTTTCAGAGAGATTATGAGTTTTTACGCCAATGAGTAATGCCGAAAGCAAAATAACGGCTATAACTACCCCTTGAAATAACTTACTTGAATCAATTTTTTTTAAACGCTTTTGTGCGCGAAAAACAAAACGTGCCATATTATCGATTTATACCTACTGCTTGATCGCTAACATAAGGGTTAGTAAGACGTTCAACACCAAAAGTACTCATTGAGCCATGCCCTGGAATAAAACGCACATCATCGCCTAATGGGAAAAGGTTATTTCGAATAGAGTTAATTAATGTTGCGTGATCTCCTTTAGGAAAATCAGTTCTACCAATAGAGCCTTGAAATAGAACATCTCCTACTTGAGCAAGCTTAGACTCTCTGTGGAAAAATACTATATGACCTGGCGTATGACCTGGGCAGAAATATACTTCAAGAGTAATATTGCCAAATTTTACCGTATTCCCTTGTTCTAAAAAACGATTTGGAGTAAAAGATTCAGCATAAGAAAAACCAAAACGTTGCTTTTGCTCTTCAATTAAATTTATCCAAAACTGATCTTCTTTATGAGGGCCTTCAATTGCCACATTATAATGTTTTGACAGTGCATTAGTTGCTCCAGCATGATCAATATGAGCATGCGTTAGTAGCACCTTATCTAGAACGAGTTGATGTTTTTCAATCGCAGCAATAATTTTTTCAATGTCTCCACCAGGATCTACCACAACGGCTTTTTTAGTTTCATCACACCAAAATAAAGTACAATTTTGCTGAAAAGGGGTTACAGGAATAATTTCGTATTTAAGCATGGATAATCTATCTATAAAACTCAGTCTAAAATTTGCCAGATAATAACATAACTTTTTATTAAAAAGCTGCAGAAAAAACATTCATTTGTTCCTAACAAAAGTTATTAACTCTTCCCCTTGCTCCTTTAACTAGGTAAGCTCCCCTTTTAATCTATATATTTACACAACAATTATAAATTTATGTCATCTTCAAGCACATCTCGTGATTCTTTTCATTCTCGTATTGGTTTTGTATTAGCAGCTGCTGGCTCTGCCATAGGTTTGGGTAATATTTGGGGCTTTCCAACTCAAGCAGCCAATAACGGCGGCGGTGCTTTTTTATTTGTTTACCTTGTTGTGACACTCTTATTAGCATTACCTGCATTATACGCAGAAGTATATATAGGTAACCAAGCACAACAAAACCCTGTTGGAGCGTTAGCACAAGCTTGTGGCGAACGGTTTAAAAAAATAGGTCACTACGCAGGTATTATTGGCCTAGTTGGCGCTATCATGATGTTAAGTTTCTATACTATTGTTGCAGGCTGGATGTTGGCTCATGCATTAAGTGCACTTTTAGAACTTTTTGGTTTTATTGACATTGCTATATGGCTGTCTACCTCAAGTACACTTCGCAATATTATTTTTACACCTATTTTCATTGTATTAGGTGCAGCAATAATTCATCAAGGTGTTCATGCTGGTATTGAACGATGGTCTGGACGTTTAATGCCTATATTACTGCTTATGCTAATTGGTCTTATTATTTATATTTTACAGCAAGATGGTGCATTAGAGGGACTCACTTTATATCTCATTCCTGACTTTTCACAAGTAACCAACCCTAAATTAATCATTTCTGCCATGGGGCAAGCTTTCTTCTCACTTTCAATTGGCGTTGGCGGTATGATGGTTTATGGATCTTATATGAAAAAAGATCAGGATATTGGCAAACTAGTTATCTCTATAGCGGCACTTGATACAATCATTGCATTCTTAGCCGGGTTGCTCATTATTCCTGCTTTGTTTGTTGCACAACATGCTGGTCAAGAAGTTTTTGCTAACGGCCACCTTATTGGTGAAGGCCAACTAATTTTTCAAATTTTACCAACGCTATTTAGCTCTATGGGGTCTGTTGGGTTAATTGTTGCATTTGTATTTTTTAGTTTATTGTCTATTGCCGCACTTACCTCAACTATTTCAACGACAGAAGTACCTGTAGCCTATTTAGTCGAAGATAAAAAAATTAATCGTAATCGCGCTACATGGTTGGTATCAGGTATCGTTTTACTAGCAAACATAATGCTTATTACCTTTTTTGATGTTTTATTTGGCTTAGTTGTTCAATTATTAACAACAATATTACAACCACTAATGTCATTATTTTATTTCATTGTTATCGGTTGGATTTGGCAACGAGGTAACAGGCTTACAAATGTAGCTACTTTACAAAACAATGCAAAGTTAAGATTTTTCGGGTTTTACTTACGCTTTATATGTCCTATTTTACTACTGATAGTCTTTATTAATGTTGCTTTTTAAAGAAAAAGTAAACGGTTTACTCTATTTTGTATAAGTCTTTTTCTTCTTCAATAAGTTCGACTTTTTCAATTTTCTCAAAACGGTTGGAAATTTTATCTGCTGATGTATGAATTTGTTTAACATCAACAGCAGCCTGATCAATATGTTTTGCCAAGTTGGCAAATCGACTTTTGAAACGATCGAAGTCTTGTCCCAACTCAGAAAGATGCGCTTGAATAATATGTATTTGTTTTCGTGTCGCTTCATCTTTCAAAACAGATCTTGCTGTTGTGAGTATAGCCATCAGAGTAGTAGGAGAAACTAGCCAAACTCGCTTTTTATTCGCATAATCAACTAAATCGCTTTGATGTCCATGAATCTCGGCAAAAACAGCCTCTGCTGGAATAAACATTATCGCCCCATCAGCAGTTTCATTATCAATTAAATATTTTCCACTAATATCATTAATGTGTTTTTTAATGTCAACTTTAAATTGTCGCTGTGATGCTTTTCTATCTGATTCAGCTAACTCAAAATCCATCATTTTACGGTAACTTTCTAAAGGAAACTTTGCATCAACAACTACATTACCTGTTGGATCAGGTAAAAACAGCACACAATCGGCAATTTTTCCATTTGATAAAGTATGTTGTAGTTTAAAACTTTGTTCTGGTAAAACATTACGAATCAAACCGCTCAGTTGAACCTCACCAAAAGCACCACGAGAGCGCTTATCATTTAATACTTCTTGTAGGCTGACCACATTAGTTGATAATTCTGTAATCTTCTTCTGGGCATCATCAATCAGCGCTAAACGCTGTAAAATATCGCTAAACGTTTTAGTTGTTTTTTCAAAGCCTTCGCTTAGACGTTTTTCAACCTGACCACTTATATCCTGCAAACGTTTATCGGTTGCATTGGTCAATACATCAATACGTTTTGCCATTTGTTCACTACCTTGTATCAATGACTTGCTTAGCTCTTCACGATTTGCTTTTGTCGTTGTATTTAAATGCGTAATTAACTGCTCAAGTGTTTGATTTTGGTTTTGGCCTAATGTTTGATTAAGTTGTTCCTTTTGACTGCTCAATTCTCTTAATAATTTTAGTCGAAGGTCGGCCATTTGTTGTTCAAACGCATTTGTTAATTGTAATTGTTGCTTATCAAAAAGTTGAAGCAAAATATTGTTTTGCGAAGACGAACTTTGTTCAACCATAGTGGTTAACAAACTAACTTTCTTATTTTGCTTTACGTTTTGCCTATAAACGCATAACAGAGCCAACAAAAGTACAACAACGGTTAAACAGATAATAAAAGCAATAAATTCAGATTGTTGAATAAAAACTGACATGTAAAAAAACCTAAACACTGTAAATATCAACAGTTATTTAATCATAACTTACACTTTGCTACTAGTTATTTAAGTCGATTTTTGTATTGGGTTAATAGCCTTTTTACCAAAATTAGTGATAAAATAATCGTATTATATATTTCAAAGTATAGTAATTGTAGGGATTCAATCCATACGGTTACTATTTGTTGATCGCGCGAATACGCATACATTGGTAGAGAAAAACATGAAAACCCATTTCGATGAATTATTAGATTTTCCAACTGTACTCAACTTTAAAGTGATGGGTATAGCTTGTGATGAATTGCCTGACTTGATCATTGCAGAATTACAAAAACACACACCCGATGATTATACTACTAAGATAACACCTAGTTCTAAAGGTAATTATCACTCAGTTTCGATACCTGTTACCGTTACCAGCAAAGTGCATATAGAAATGATTTATAAAACGCTAAATTCAATAGAGCAAGTACGTTACGTTTTATAATTTACCTTATATAATTTTCACCATCAGTGAGATTTATCGTGTCTGACTCCGTCACAACCCAGAACAAACATAATTTAATCATTCGTCAATTAGATACCATGGATTACAGTAAAGTTTGGCATGCCATGCAAAACTTTACTGATGAACGTGATGAGAAAACTGAAGACGAACTATGGCTAGTTCAGCATCCACCCGTATTTACGCAAGGACAAGCAGGTAAAGAAGAGCACTTATTAATGCCTGGCGATATAGAAGTAGTTAAAGTTGACCGTGGTGGTCAAGTAACCTATCACGGTCCAGGGCAGCAAGTCATTTATTTTATGATTAATTTGCGTCGACGAAAAATGGGCGTAAGGCAATTGGTCACGTTAATTGAGAATGCTATTGTATATTCACTCAATGATTTTGGAATAAAAGCCTATCCTAAGCCTGATGCCCCTGGCGTTTATGTTGATGATAAAAAAATAGCTTCATTGGGCTTAAGAGTTCGAAAAGGATGTTCTTTTCATGGTTTAGCACTCAACGTAAATATGGACTTGTCACCTTTTTTACGCATAAACCCTTGTGGTTATGCAGGGCTTGAAATGATACAAACATGCGATATAAATGGCCCACAAAATATAACTGATGCATGTAATGCATTAGTCAAACATTTAGTTACTCTGTTATCAACAGACGAAGTTAAATACCAAACAGGATTACTGAACAATGATGAGCAACAATATGCCAACTAACGAAATGCCAACTAATGATAGCACAGTAACAGAAGCTAATTCTACGGTAAAAAAACCAACAAGAATGGCTCCTGGTACAAAACTCCGCGATGCTGACAAGCTAGCTCATATCCCTATTAGAGTCGTAAGCTCTACTAAAGAAGATATGTTGCGTAAGCCTAGTTGGTTACGTATCAAATTGCCACGTTCTAGTGATCGTATTGATAGTATCAAAGCTAACTTACGCAAACATAAATTACATTCAGTGTGTGAAGAAGCATCGTGCCCCAACCTGTCTGAATGCTTTAATCACGGCACAGCTACCTTTATGATATTAGGTGATATTTGTACACGTCGTTGTCCATTTTGTGATGTTGGCCATGGTAGACCATTAGCAGTAGACACTGACGAACCTAAAAAATTAGCCTTAAGTTTAAAAGATATGGCATTAAAGTATGTTGTCATTACTTCTGTGGATCGTGATGATTTACGTGATGGCGGTGCACAACAGTTTGCTGATTGCGTAAAAGAAATCAATGAACAAGCGCCTAATACAAAAATTGAAATTTTAGTGCCTGACTTTCGTGGCCGCATGGATAAAGCATTAGAGATACTCAATCAGCACCCTCCTCACGTATTTA
>Ga0193953_1000432_pt1 | contig 23193 bp, 21 predicted proteins | sample BB_4_MG_FD_140325 | JGI IMG/M metagenome (GOLD analysis project Ga0193953, IMG submission 140325) | Microbial mat bacterial communities from the Broadkill River, Lewes, Delaware, United States - BB_4_MG | ecosystem: Environmental > Aquatic > Freshwater > River > Microbial mats | place: USA... | reverse complement strand
TGATTTGTTACAAGATTTGAAGTTAGTACTTCAATCTTAACAGAGTAGTATCTCTTTGCTTGAAAAGTTCAAAAAAACTCTCAAAAAAAGAGGAGTTACTCTTAAAATTTATTATACGAGGAATTTATTATGAAAAATATTTTAATAACACTTTCAATAGTGTTTACTACTTCGCTCTTTGCTTCAACACTCTCTCCCGAAGATGTTATAAAATCAGGATTGAAAGCATACGATCAAAATGGAACAAAAGCAGCCATTGAGGTGTGGATCAAAGGAAGTGCTTTAGAGGGAAGTAAAGAGGCACTTGCACAATCTAATGCACTGCAACAAATTGAAGACTATTTTGGTAAATATCAAGGGTATGAGATTGTAAAGTCTTATCAACTCTCTCAAAAATCAACAATGATATACTTTGTACTCAATTATGAAAAAGGTGTTACTTATGCTTCAATGCAACTCTACAAAAGTACATCAGGAGAGTGGGTATCAACACAGTTTAATTTTCATACCAATGTGCTAATGGTATGGTCAAACTCCATGATCTTTGAAGGTAAATAGTTATTGTGTAGGGAAGTTCTCTACACAACAATCAAAAACTTCTCTATTAAACAAAAAGTGATAACAATATGCTATAATCACCGCTTTTAAATAATATTAATAATAGAATTGGAAACTGTATGAGTATAATTATTTCACTTTTGGTGATGTCTTTTTTGATCTTTTTTCATGAGTTGGGTCACTTTTTGGCGGCTCGAGCGATGCGTGTAAAGGTCTTGGTATTTAGTATTGGATTTGGTAAAAAACTGCTGACCAAACAGATTGGCGATACGCAGTGGAGTATCTCGGCTATTCCTCTGGGCGGTTATGTGCAGATGAAGGGTCAAGATGATAGTGATCCTACGAAAGTGAGTTATGATGATGACTCCTATACAACCAAAACACCTCTGCAAAAGATCTTTATACTCCTAGCAGGTCCCTTTGCCAATTTTCTCCTTGCTTTTATGCTCTATTTGGCTATGACCGATCTTGGTATTCCCAAACCTCTGCCTATTATCGGGGAGGTCTCTAAGGACTCTCCTGCATTAATAGCAGGATTGCAAAAAGGGGATAAAATTGTTCAAATTGATGCTACTCCTATTAAATACTGGGAGGATATTAGCTCAAGCATCAAAAATGCTAGTGATACCATGCATTTTACCATCGAACGTAATGAAAAATTGATGGATATGATTATTACCTCAAAAGTGATTGATGATAAAAATATCTTTGGAGAGCCAATACAGCGAAAAATTATTGGTATCATGGCATCGGGAGATACGACCATAGTACACTATGGCTTTGTTGATTCGATTGTCTATGCATGGGATCGTACCGTATGGGCATCGACCTTTATCTTTGAGAGTGTCAAAAAGCTTATTACAGGAGTAGTGGGGCTTGATAAAATCGGGGGTGTCATTACCATTGTGGATGTTACTGCCAAAGCCTCCAATATGGGACTGTTGGCACTGCTTGGATTTGCGGCTTTGGTATCGGTCAACCTTGGAGTACTCAATCTATTGCCAATCCCTGCATTAGATGGTGGACATATTATGTTTAACCTCTATGAGCTTATCACCAAAAGAGCACCCTCATTGGAAGCGATGTATCGTTTTACTATTGCGGGATGGATCATTCTCTTTAGTTTGATGTTTATAGGGCTTTATAATGATATCAGTCGCTTAATGGGTGGTTAAGTTTGATTCTCAACTCAATTGAGCAAATGCACTCCTATTGGTTATAAATATAAAAAACAACTCATCTAATCAATCATTAAGGTATCAAAATAGCGTGTTTTATAGTATAATGTTGATATATTTAGGGAGAGTAAGATGATATATGATGAGAAGATTTGGTTAAAGCATTATAATGACGGAGTTCCCTTTACATTAAAGTACCCTAACGCCCCTCTTTTTAGCTTTTTGGAAAACTCTGCTTCTAACTATCCACACAGCAAAGCACTCTCTTATCTTGGCAATGAAATCTCTTATGCTCACCTTGATAGCTTGGTCAACAAAGCAGCCAATGCCCTGCTCAACTTAGGAGTAGCCAAAGGGGATCGAGTCGCCCTCCATCTAGCCAATACACCTCAATATATTATTATGCTCTACGCAACGCTTAAAATTGGTGCTATTGCCGTACCCATCAATCCACTTTACAAATCAGAGGAAGTCAAATATCAACTCAACGATTCTGGGGCTACGACTATCGTTGTGATGAGTCGATTTTATTCGATCATCAAAGAGATCAAAAAGCAAACTAAACTTAAAAATGTCATTGTAAGCAATGTTAAAGATTATTTTCCTACTCTTACCAAGATACTGTTTACACTGCTTAAAGAAACAACGGATCGCGTTCTTATTGATAAGGCAGACTATTCACTGAAAAAGTTACTCAAAAAAAGCAACAATACAAAACCTGATATTGAAGTGAGCCCCCAAGATATTGCACTCTTGCAGTATACGAGCGGTACCACAGCCACACCCAAAGGTGCAATGCTAAGCCACTACAATCTTATTGTCAATGCACTCCAATGCAGAGCATGGGTAACCGATACAATCGAAGGGGAAGAGCGAGTGTTGGGGTGGCTGCCATTTTTTCACAGCTTTGGAATGACGGCGTGTCTTGGCTATACCATGAGCTGTGCAGGGACACTGGTACTCATCCCCAATCCACGAGATATCGAGTATATTCTCAAAACCATCCAAAACGAAAAGATCACCATTATGCCTGGAGTGCCTACCATGTACGCAGCTCTTGGTCACTATGATGGGGTTGAGAAGTTTGATCTTAGTTCTGTACGAGCCTGTATCAGTGGGGGTGCACCGCTCTTGGAAAGCATTCAAAAGAGATTTGTTGAGGTGACAGGTGCCAAACTCGTTGAGGGGTATGGACTCTCTGAGGCTTCACCCGTGACCCACGCCAATCCTATGAACACTCCCAATAAAATCAACTCTATTGGTATCCCTATGCCCGATACGCAGTGTCGCATCGTCGATCTTGAAACGGGTAAAGATATTGTCGAGGTAGGTAAAGAGGGAGAGCTTATCATTAAAGCTCTTCAAGTGATGCAGGGCTATTGGCAAGACCCTAGGTTGAGCAGTGAGACAGTGCAAGATGGATGGCTCTACACGGGTGATGTGGTTAAGATGGATGAGGAGGGCTACTTCTATGTCGTTGATCGCAAAAAAGATATTATCATCGTCAAAGGGCTAAATGTCTCTCCCGTCGAAGTAGAGAAGGTCTGCTGTACCCATCCAAAGGTAGAGGATGTGGCAGTGATAGGCATACCCAACGAATATAAAGGCGAAGAGATCAAAGCCTTTGTCGTTCTTAAAGAGGGGCAAGAGGCAAACGCCCTAGAGATTATCGCCCATATTCGAGGGCATCTTGCTCCCTTTAAAACCCCTTCAAGTGTAGAATTTGTCGATGAACTACCCAAAAATGTCATGGGCAAACTGTTGCGAAGAATACTGCTAGAACAAGAACTAAAAAAGCCTAACAATGGTGGAAACTCATGGACTTAATAAATGTTTAGGATTTTAAGGTTGGGGAGTAAAAATTCTCTCTACTCCTAATCCACCCAAATAGGCTCTTCATTGTTTGAGCCTGCACCATTCATAAACTCATCATGCTCTCTTATATTCGAGACATCCCAATCGCTTAGGTCGTTGTTGCTAAAGGCTGTAGCATCTTTGAACATCTTCTCCATATTGATAGCACTCACAGGACTCCATTGGCTGATATCTTGATTGAATACTGTATTGTTTTGGAACATTCGGCTAAAGTCTTCTGCTTGGGTAAGATCCCACTCTCTTATATCTTGATTAAAGGCTTTGGCCTCATAGAACATACCTGAGATATCAATCACATTGGAGGTATCCCACTGACCAATATCTTGATTAAAGACAAAACTGTTTTTAAACATCCGATTCATATCAATCACGTTTGACATATCCCATTGACCAATATCTTGGTTAAAGGACTGGGCACAACAAAACATACTTGAGGTGTTACGCAAACTAGCGGTATTCCACACACCAATACTTTGGTTAAACTCTTCCGTTCTAAAGAACATCCCATCCATATGGGTTACTTTGCGTACATCCCATCGTGTAATATCGCGGTTAAAGTGTGTTGCTCCTGCAAACATACCGCTCATATTGGTTACTTGCGATACATCCCAATCAAGCAGGCTTCGATTAAAGTCACTTGCTTCCCTAAACATAGAACCCATATGGGTCACTTTAGATACATCCCAATGGGCGATGCTCTGATTAAACTCGTTGGCACAACAAAAGAGATTGGACATATTCTCTACATTAGAGACATCCCAACTGCTGATATTATAGTCAAAAATTCTAGCCCCTGCAAACATCGCATACATATTATCGACTTTGGCAAGATTGGGCTTATCGAGAAATCTACCTTGCATATTTTCTGTGCCATGAAAAGCACTGTTCATCGTCTCCCAAGGCTGTGTACCCCACTGCTCAATATAGATAAGCTTTTCATTATCGTAGTAGTTGGGTTGGTCATCATCCCAAATCCAATCGGCAAAGTAGGGAGCGGGGAAGGTTCCGTTGATCTCAATAGTGTAGTTGCCTTCATCCTCGTACATATGGGTAATGTTTCCCTCTACACCCATGTCGATACTGCCATCACCCCAATTGATATTGTAGTTGTAGCTATAGTTTGGATTGGTTGTAATTTTGATCTCTCTACTACTTGTATTACCCTCTTGGGTAGTATTCCAACGGGTTACAAAAGGTTTGACAGTATTTACGGTTTGAGTTGCCTCTATCGTGCGTTGTGTCTCACTATTCACAAGAAGTCTCACTTTAATGGGTGTAGTAGAGTGAGTGGGCGGTGTTACGCGTAGATAATAACTATCACCACTGCCACCAAACTCACCTTTGGTTGCTCCCTCTACCTCAATATAACTGCTATCAAAGCCATTAACCTCTTCGTCAAAATCAAAATAAAAGGTCACCTCTTCAGCATCCCAATCTTGGTCTACAAGATTGACACCTACACTATCATCCACATTGTCCCTAATAGTTACATTAGGAAGGGCTATCGTTTTTTGAGTATTGTCTGTTGTATTTTTTTCTACATTGCTTTGATTGCTAGAGTTGTTACTAGTAGTTGATGAGACAGCATCACCATCTCCTCCACCACATCCTGTCATTAAGATAGAGACTAAAGAAATTAACAATATTTTATAACTATTGGTAAACATAGGAGAGCTCCTTGATATTAGAAAATTTGTGAAAAATTAAAAACTAATTAATAATAAAAGAATACATTGTATTGTATCTTGGGTATAATGAAGAAAAGCTTAAAAGGTATGTTGTCATTTTGAGGCAAAAGCCTCACTTAGAGTTATATAATCCCTACTGCCTCTCGTACTTTTTCCATTTTGACCTGTGCAATGGCTCTAGCCTTATTAGCTCCCATATCCAAAATCTCGCGTACTTCTTTGGGGTTGTTTTGGTAATACTCACGTTTGGCTCGTGCATGGGCAAACTCATCCCAAATCAGCTCTTTAAGATATTTTTTAAAGTGTCCAAATCCCTCTTTACCTGATGCGTAACGTTCTTGTAGCTCACGTTGTTCATCAGCATTTAAAAACAGAGATGCCAAAGCAAAGACATTGCAATCTTCATGTTTTAAAGGCTCTCCCATCGGTGTTGAGGCCGTCACAATCTTGTTACAGCGTTTTTGCAACGGCTTTTCATTCATAAAAATCTCAATCGTATTATCATAACTCTTGCTCATCTTCTCGCCATCCACCCCTGGTACAGTCGCAACATTATCATCAACTTTGTGCTGAGGTAGGGTAAAAACTTCACCGTATTCATTATTAAATTTTATTGCAATATCACGCGTCATCTCGATGTGTTGGATTTGATCTTTACCAACAGGGACAAGATCAATATCAAAGAGTAAAATATCTGCCGCCATGAGTACAGGATAAGAGAATAGAGCATGATTAGCCGCTATACCTTTGGCTACTTTATCTTTATAACTATGCCCTCGCTCCAACAGTCCCATGGGTGTAAATTTTGAGAGGATCCAATAGAGTTCCAATACCTCTTTGACATCACTTTGAAGCCAAAAAGTAGACTTTTCAGGATCAAGCCCCATTGCTAAATAATCGATAATGGCATCATTGGTATACTGAGCTAAAAGCTTGGAGTCTTTTGAAGTAGTCAGTGAGTGATAGTTGGCTATAAAGGTAAAAAGCTCACTGCTCTCTTGAAGCTCAATCATTGGTTTCATTGCACCAAAGTAGTTGCCTATATGGAGTTTGCCTGAGGCTTGTATTCCTGTGAGTACACGCATAAGTATCCTTATCTAGTGGTTAAAATTAGTGGCAAGATGATATAATAGAGTTTGTAAATTTATGCTGAAAAGAGAGAAGAGATGGGCTTTGTACTCAAAAAAATTATTGCGGCACTGATGATGCCTCTGCCCTTTTTTACCTTGATAGGTCTGATTGGGCTGTGGTTTTTATATCGCAACCGTATCAAAAAAGCAAAAATATTCTTGACACTAAGTCTAGTGGGTATTATGCTCTTTAGCTACAACCCTGTTGCCAATAGATTTATCAACACCTTAGAGTCTCAATATCAACCCATTACAGATATTAATAAATCCATTGAGTATGCCTTGCTGCTTGGTGGTGATTTTGAACGAAGAGCCTATGGCGTATTGCAACTCTATCATCAAAACCCTAAGCTAAAAATGATTACCTCAGGATATGCAGGAAGAGAGGATGAAGTTGAAGCAATTAAAAATAGAGATAAACTTATTGCATTGGGTATACCTGCTTCAAATATTACGGTACACTCCCAACCCAAAGATACACAAGAGGAGGCAAAAGCCATGAAACATTTAATAGATACCAAAGCCTTTTATCTTGTCACCTCTGCTTCGCATATGCCTAGAGCCATGGCACTTTTTAAAAAGCAAGGCACTAACCCTATTGCTATGCCTTCAGGGTTTTTAGAGCGTAAAACCTTGTGGTTTAATTTTATAGAAGAGAGCAATTTACATAAATCGCAAGTAGCTTGGCATGAGTATATTGGAATATTATGGGGGAAATTAAAAGGGTATATCTAAACTCTAGGTATACCCTACCTAGAGTTCTAAGGAGTGGGAGCTTAGTGACAACCGCAACCGCCACCACCACCGTGGCTTCCACAACAACCATCATTGCTTCCTGCAACTTCACCGCTTACGGCTTCATCAGCAGTAGCTTCTCGACACTCAAGTACACTGACACTAAACATAAGATCTTTACCTGCTAATGGGTGGTTAAAATCTACTGTTACTTCAGTATCATTAAATGATTTAACTGTGACTTGAACCGTTTGGTTTCCTTCACCTTGACCGTAAAGAATCATTCCCTCTTTAAGCTCAATACCGTTAAATTGATCCATAGGAAGTACTTCTACTGCTTCTGGGTTTGTCTCACCGTATGCTTCTGATGCTTTTACCAAAACATCACCACTCTCACCTTTTTTCATACCTACCAACGCTTTTTCCAAACCAATGATAATGTGGTTGTGACCTGTGATAAACTCTAAAGGTGCAGCATCTCTATTGCTATCGATTACTTCATTTTGACCTGCCTCTTTGACTTCATAAGAGATAGATACTACACTGTTTTTATCTTCTACTGTTGACATATTTTTGTTTCTCCATGTATATTATAAATCTAATTTCAATATATTTTATCAGATTTTGCCACATTTTACCAATAATAGCTTAATGCTATCTTATTGTAACTTCTCCAAGCGTATCTTGGCAATCGATACAGAACTGTTACCTGAATACTCATTAACAATCTTGTTATAAAACTTTCTAGCCTCTTGCTTACGCCCCAACTTCTCTAGTGAAATAGCACTGTGAAGTAGAAGCGTATGCATATAAGAAGCTTTGCCATAGAGCTTGGCACTGTGTTTAAAGTAATAGATTGCATCTTCATAGCGTTTGGTAAAGTAGGCAATCTCTCCTAGATAATATTTTGTCGGAGCCTCTTTGTAGCTCTCTTTTTCAAGCACTTTAAAGATCTTTTTGGCACTATTGTACTGCTTTTTATTATAGAGTTTGACCGCTTTGGCATATTTAGAGGCATTTGAACCGCTACTTGCAACTTCCTTTTGAGGTTCATCATGGATGATAATCTGATCGTTTCTAGCTTCATCAAAGACACGAGGAGTAACGACTCGCTCCTCATTACTCTTTTCTACATCTTCATTTTTAGTGGTATAGATTCGCTCATTGGGTACTGTTTCCACTTTGCTTACTGATTCTTTATCGGATTTATTCTCTACTCTTGTAGCCTCAGCACCTTCACTGTACTCATCTTTGAGATTATCAATAGCACGTTTAAGTTCAGCTTTGCTGACATAATTTTCATTGATATTATCCACCATCTTACCAAGCTGTCGAATCAGCTCCTCATCAGAGTATTTACTCCCTCGACCACCGCTTCGATTTTCTCGTAGTTCATTAATGGTGCGTGCCATTCCCTCTACGATCTGTGTCAATCCATCAATTCGCTCTTTTTGTTGGGCAAGCTTATATTTAAGTGCCTCTACATTTTGGTCATTATAGTTTTGGGCACTCAGTGCCAAAGTCGTAACCATTAAACCCCATACAACTACTCTAAGCTTTTTCATTTATGCTCCTAGTTGCTGTGAAAATCTACACGTCGGTTTTTGGCATAACACTGCTCTGTTGGTTCATTACAAAGTGGCTTACTCTCTCCTAATGATACCAATGTGACGGCTGTAGGACTCACTCCCCGTGAGATCAAGTTTTGTTTGACGGCATTGGCACGCTTTAGTCCTAATGCAAAGTTAAACTCATCCGTTCCAAACTCATCGCAGTTACCCTCAAGCTTGATTCTACCTTTACTTCTTGCAAGATCTGCATTGCTTGCCATACGGTTTTCCATATCGGGTGTAATATCGTATCGTCCAAACTCAAAATAGATACTTTTTAGCCCACCAGTGCTTCCATCAAGTCCATCATCCGAGTTGTTGTATTTACTCACATCTCCATCATTAATGGTAATGGTATCACTTGAGTTGGTGACATTAGAAGGTTTGACTTTACTCTTCTTTTCACATCCTGTTGCTATTAAAATAAATATTAAAATAAGTGCTGTTTTTTTCATGTTGCTTCCTTTTACCAGTCGATTGATTGTACTTTGTTTCCTAAGATAGGAAAGAGCAGTGTTTTACGTTTATTGATATTGATATAGCCTATTGAGCTTGAGTTGCCTCTAAATTTAATATACATCACAATAGCACCATCGGTTGAAAATCTTGGGAATTGATTGTTACCTGTTGTGGTAAGAGGGCGTGTATCACTTCCTGAGCTTGATGCAAGGTAGATATTAAATCGATTGCCACTGTATTTGTTGCTGCTCTCTCGTGATGAGTAGACAATTTTATTGCTACTTGTATCACATGAGTTGTTGTTTCGACCATGAAATACCAGTTGATTAACGGCACTTCCCATACGAGACTTACGGTAGACATTGGCATAGCCAAGTGGATTGGAGATATAAACAATAGAACTGCCTCCATCGACATACTTACCATTGACATCAATCCCACTAAAGCTTGTCAAGCGACTTTTGACTCCACTAAGGGTATCGATCTCATAGATATCGGGCTGACCATTGGGTGCCATTGTTACCAAAAGCTTATTTCCATCGGCACTTACATCACTACAGACAATCATCCCTTCCGATGAAGCGATCTTTTGCTTGGAACCTGAATAGATATTGAGCTTATAGAGTGTTGGCAAAGAGCCATTGTAGCTTGTGTAGTAGATGGAGTTTTGATTTTTATCTCCCCACTTTGGAAAGAGATTCAATCCTCCTCTAATCATCACTTTTTGATAGCTCATGGTATAATCAGCTAGTACTATCTCACTTTGTTTAGCTCCTGAGTAGCGTGAGTAGATGACATAACGGTTCATCCATGAGATAGAGGGGTAACCAATTTGGTCATTAATATCACTAATAGCCTGATGGGCTAAAAAGGGATATTTACTTTGTGAACCGATATTGTAGTTTTTACTAAAAATAAGTTCATTGTTTGAGGCTTTGATGAGCTTGATGCTTAGTGATGCACCTGATGCAACTGAGAAGCTGTATTGAAGCATGTAATCTTTGCCATCACTATCGGGTGCTTGTGTTCCCCTATAGTGTGTTTTATCGGCTACAAAGTTTCCTGCGATTTTAAGATCATTTTGCAAGAGATTAAAAAACTTTGAAGCAAGATAGGGCTCAAGAGCACTGCTCTCATCAATAAGGGCTATTTTACTGCGTTGATCAACATCCTTTTCAATACGAATGGTGGCATCAACATTGGCAAAAAGCGAAATAGAGAGGATAAAAAACATCAAAAATCGCATAGAAGATTCCTTTAAAAATATAAATATGGTATTGTATCATGTTTGAGTAAATATTTTGAGTTCCTTCTAAAAAGTTATCTCAAACCATTACGTTGAAGATGGTGTTAAGTGCTAGATTGATTAGTGCACACTCTATTACGTCCACTCTCTTTAGCTTTATAGAGCAGGGTATCGGCTTGGGTGTAGAGCTCCCTTTCATCTTTGATCTCTTTTGCATATTTGCAGACCAAACCAATCGATACGGTAACATAGTTACTTGCCCTGTTACCACTGTGTTCAATATGGAGATCTTCAATGGTGTTTTTAATTTTATTGGCAAAACTGATGGTGTGTTGTCTGTTGTCACTTTTGAGGATGACCCCAAACTCCTCTCCACCCAAACGAAAACAGAAATCATCTGCTCGTTTGATATTGCTTTTTAGGCTGCTGGCAAGCTTAATAAGTACTTCATCCCCCATCTGGTGACCGTAGGTATCATTATATTGTTTAAAAAAGTCCACATCCATAATTAAAAAGCATACGATGTTATTGTTCCGTTTGGCTCTATTGATCACTTTGGGCAGCATTTTATTGAAGTAGCGTCGATTATAGATTTGGGTGAGTCCATCCGTAATAGAAATCTCTTCAATGATCTTTTTATCGGTGATATTTTGAGAGATTGCGGTATAGCCTATCTTTTGATCATCAATATCAAAAATTGGTGCGATGGTTGTATCTATCCAATAGAAACTGCCATCTTTTTTACGATTTTTAAACTCTCCTTGCCATTTTTTATTCTTTTTGATTGTACGCCACAGTACTCGATAGGTATCTTTTGGGGTATCATCACTTCGAATTTTTTGGTGTGTTTGCCCCATAAGCTCCTCTTGGCTAAAACCACTCACACGGCAAAACTCTTGAGATACATAGGTGATGACTCCATCAAGATCAGTAGAAGAGGTAATAATGTTTTGATCAATGATCTTAATATAGTCTTGAATCAACTTCTCTTTTTTACGTATCTCCGTTACATCTCTTGTGGCGATTAAAAAGCTTTTAAAATCAGGCATTAGGGCAATGGACATATTAATTTTGATCTTTTGCTTGTTGGGAGTATAGTAATCTTTTTCAAAGCTTTTCACAAATCCCTTTTCTAAAGCTTCAAGAAGTGTATCTTTAAAGAGCTCTAGATCATTGGGTGCAAACATCTCAAAGCATCGTTTGTTTAAGAGCTCCTCTTTGCTATACCCCACTGTATCCAAATAGGCTTGGTTGGCAAACAGAAATTGACTCGTAGTGCTTATGATGGCAATACCATCTTTGGTGGTATCAAGTATGGTTTGAAGCTCACTCTTTTGTTTTTCTATCTCATTTTGGTAGGTTTTGATCTGCGTGATATCCCGAGCAATCCCCAATACGCCATAGATATTGCCTTCTAGGTCAAGAATTTTGATTTTGGTGGTCTGTACGGACTCTTTGTGTCCGTCACTTGCAAAAGTAAGCTCTTCAAAGTTTGATAGTGGTTTATCAGTTTGCATTGCCTTGTTATCATGCTCTCTAAAAAACTCAGCTATCTCTTTGTCCACAAAATCATAATCACTTTTGCCAATAATATCTTCTTCTTTTGCACCGTAGAGATCCTCAAAGCGTCTGTTACAGGCTAGATAGTGACCATTGGTATCTTTGATCCAAAGAGGATCGGGTATATTGCGTATGATGGCTCTAAGCTTAATGCGTGAGTCTCTAACGCCTTGTATCATTTGATTGATCGCTTTTGAGAGTCTTTTGAGCTCTTGGGTTTGATAGTGAGGAAGCAGGTGAATGGGAATACCCTCACTGTCTCGATCTTCAAGTGTATCGATTGTCTGAGCTATAGGCTTAACAAGCAGATGGGTAATGGTAAAAAAGATAACAAGAATAAGTATAATTGCGGTAATCCCTGCATTGAATAAAGTTGCGTATATGATAGTTTGGAGTTCTTGTTTGATCTCTTTTTCACTAAAGCAGATCGATATTTTGGCTATGGGGTGGTTTTGAGTGCTTAGAATATTACTACTCTTTTGGTAGTAGCAGCCTGCAAGGCTTGTGTAGGTCTTATTTTTATCTCCTTGGTACTCTACTATTTTCCAGCTACTATTACGTAGATAACCTGTTGTAAAACTTGCATGACCCAAGAGTCTACCCATATTGTAATCTTCTAAGATAATGGCAAACATATGACTGTTTGTGATTTCATTTTTCAATATTTTTTGGTACTCACTAATTGAGTAGGACTCTATAAGATCAACAACATTATTTTGCAAAGAGAGGATAGTTCTATCTGCCTCAAGCTTCATCTCGTTGATGATTTTATCTTTTTTTACAAAGTAGGCATAGCTTGCATGCAGTGTGATGATGGTGACAACGACGAGTGTTAAAACGGTGGCGAGTTTAACAAATAGAGAGTTTTTTGCTAGTCGTTGCATAGTGTTTACTCCTTGCGTCCTAAAACATTACGTCTAATCGTTGGCAGCATCTTTTGAATATTTTGCTTTGAGATAGCCAATACATCAAGCTCTATCTCTTTGGCAACCTTTTGACCATTAAAATATTTCATCATCGCTTCAAAAGCTTTTTCTCCCATAAGATAGGGCTGTTGCATCGCTGCTCCTACTATTACCTCTTGGGGAATAAGGTCTAAAAATATCGGTTCAGCATCAAAGCATATCAAAAGTATCTCCCCCTCTTTGCCACTCTCATTAATTGCCTCTAAAGCTCCTTCATATTTATCCGAGCCCTGTAGCCAAATGGCTTTTAGCTTAGGATTATTGGCAATAAGCTCTTTAGCAAAATCATACGTCTCTTTTTTAGAGAAGTTCACTTGCTGTTTTATGCCTGCTCTTTTGATATTGGCTTCATTCATCGCCTTGATAAAGCCCTGAGTTCTTGCTTTGCCGTTGGCTCGTTTTTGAGGAATCGCAATGATACCCACACTGCCATCTCTATCCCATCCCAAGCTCTGCATCTTGGCAGCTAAGACCTTACCAATCTCATAGGCTCCTTGATAGTTATTCGAAGAGATATAGGAGAGATACTCCCCTCCATCCGTGCCAATATCGGCAATAACGACAGGAATCTTTGCCTCTTTGGCAAGTTTGAGAATAGTGGTCGCTGATGAGGAGTTGATAGGAGAGATAATGAGACCATCTACTTTGGATCGAATTGCCTTAATGGTATTTTCAAGCTCCGTTTTTTTCGTATTACCCGCACTGTAGACCTCAATCGTGTATCCATACTCTTTGGCAATATCTTTGATTCCTCGTGACATAATCTCCCAAAAAGGAATCTCAATATCCGATACCAAATAGGCTAATGTTTTGGTTGGTGTACTATTGGCACTTGGATACAAGGTTGAGAGAGTCAAAAGTGCCGACAGAAGCAATACTCTAAGCAGCCGCATTTTTTCTCCTTTAAATTTTGAATCAATAACCATATATAGATTCTACCATGTAATTAATTAATAGGGGTTTTGATAAGTTTGGAGTGGCACAATCTATAAATGCAATACTCAACTCAGATTGTAAACCTACTTTTTCTCAAGTATGCTACTTGGTATCAGATATTCTTTTGACAATATAAAATAATATTTTTACTATTTTTAGCAAGATTTAGATATAGTACTCTTAATATTTATTTAGGAGTCTATATTATGGTCATTATCAAAGCCACCATACCTACTTATAATCTACCCGTCAAACGCATCTTGCCCAAACTCTTTCAATCTTTTGTCTATACCACTCTCGATGACAAAGAGCATGAGGGGTACAAGCACTCTAACGGCAAGGTCTTTAAATCGATGAACTTTAAAATTCTCTACCGTGGGCATGATCTGCATATCCGCTACACAGCCCTCAACAAAGAGCATGAAAAGCGTATCGCCCAAGAGGTATTGCTAAGTGGCTTGAAACTAGGTGAAATCCATATCGCCTCCACGCAAGTAGAGTTGCAACAACGCAAAGCCATTGAACAAAGCATCCAAGTAGGTGGCTTTGTCGTAGCAGCGATCAAAGATGGTAAACTGGGCAAAAAAAAGATCTACCTCGAACCCAAAAGCGATAAATTCCAAGAGATTATCCATAACCACACCCTCCAAAAGTACGAAGCCCTCTTTGGCAACCCCTATCACGGCGAACTTACAATCAACCTCATCCATCAAAAGCCACGCCCAAAAATATTCTATTATCAAAAAGGAAGCATCAAAGCATGGTACGGTATCTATGCCATCACGGCAAATAGCGATATGCTCGAACTCATCCTTGATACAGGAATGGGGTCTAATGCGATGCAAGGGTTGGGGTTTGTGGAGGAAGTACAAAAGAAGCAGACACTCTAACAACAATTTCTATGTTTCAAATCCCATAGGGAAATTGTCTTGTGTCTGCTATGTAGAATAATAACAAAAAAGAAAAACAATGTCAATATATAACTACAATATCTATTAACTTGACTTTTAGAAAAAATTACGTTAGAATACCTATTAAGAAAGTCAATTAAAGTTTGTAGAGTCAATTGTCATAAGAAATTTTAGAAGAAAAAGAGGCTATACCTCGGGCATCGTCACTGATTTTCATCAGGAGAGGCAATCCCTATACAGGGTGAACCACGAGGTCTATGAAAGTATTATATCATAAATAAGTTTACATCACAAAGGTTTTAAAATTATGGATAGCAGTAGTTATAACCAACTGGAAAAAAGTATCTCAGCAAACAGACTCTCCACCTATAAATTATCTGCTATTCATCATAGTTATCCCGATACCATTGTAAACTATCTTTGGAATACAAAATTATCTGAAAACTTTTATCAACTTTTGCAAAATCTTGAAGTTGCTTTGCGTAATGCAATTTATGATGCATTTACTGTACATTTTTCAACTCAACCCTTTTTTTATCTATATGAAACAGACATCAAGCAACCATATATTAAGCGTCGAGAGTATCACTCTTTTGGTTGTTGGAAAATGATTGGCAAGGTAAAATCCAATTTTACCAATCAAGGGGTTCCTCCAAGTGATGGCAAAATCATTGCCCAATTAAATTTTGGTTTTTGGACAACGCTTTTAAATGAAAAACATTATCGAATCAAAATGTGGCGTGTGATTTTGGCTGATGTTTTCCCTCACTATACTTTCACAAAATCACGAGACAACGATATGAAGCAAATTGCCAAAAAAATTGATAAAATCAGAACTTTTCGTAATCGTATTTTTCACTATGAGCCAATCTTTAACCAAGGAGGTCTTGATGCTATTCATAATGACATCATAGATGTTTTGGGTTGGATAAATCCTGAGCTTCAAAAATTGAGTTTAGCCTTTGATGAGTTTGACAAAATTATAGATTCAAAGCGACACATACGAAAAAAATTAAATAGACTTTATCCTAAAAAATATAAACACAAAAGAAAAGCAGGGAAAAATAAACTTAAATAAATATAAACAATAAAACTGTTAATTGTATTTAATTTGTAAGTATTAAGTTGGTATAATTTTGAGTAGAGAAAGAGAAAGGATAGTTATTGGGTGATATTATAACAACATTTGCCAAGATAGGTGATTTTTATCTTGAAGATGAGAAACGAGTTAAAAATAAGGCGTATGAGTATAGTATCGTCAGAGTCTATCTTTTGGATATTCAGAGCAAAGTCATTGAGCCTTCTTTGACGATTCCAAAAGAAGATATGATTATTACTCGCTTTGGTGTGGGTGCCAATAGTGGCAATCTCTTTCCCAATATCTACTTTACCAATAAAGATGTCAATAAAGATTTTAATAAATTTACAAAAGCAATCTGCAAAGCCAATCACAATTTTTTAAGCTACTTTAACCAAGAGCAAATCAAAAATGATTCGATACTTCAACACCTGTACGCTATTGAAAATCCTATTTATGGCTCTTTAAGCAATATGTCATTTGCGACCGATAGAGTCCTTTTAAATTTAAAAGATTACCACTATCACCTCCAAATGCTTCACCAAACACCGCAAAATTTTTTTGATGATAAGCAAAAAGATATTCAAGCACTCCAAGAGCATAAAAAAGAGAAAGGCGATAAAGGGAAAGTCACCACCTATCTAGCACTCTCCTACCAAGGAAAGCCTATCTCGGCGTATTATAAATCTATCTATGATACACATCTTAATACTTACACTGATACTCCACTTAGTGGCTACGATATTCTTGATAATCAAGAGGGTATTGGCGGTGATGCCAATTTGGCATTTTGCTCTACCAATGAGATGCCGACCAAAATGAAGTCTATCAAGCTTAAACTCCTTCCACTCTCGTTTGCCAATGCCAAAAAAGTCAAAATTGGTTTTGATGCGATGGATAAGATGCTTTCGCATAATTTTTATGGTCTAAAAATGGCTATTATGCCCACACTTTTGGATAATGATGGGAGTGTCTATGGAGAGATATTAACGATTCTTGAAGACTCCCAAAAGGGAAGAATATCTCAGGTTGAAGAGAGTGAGACCAATATCAATGAATTTTTAGAAGATGTAGCTTATAGAGAGAAAGAGTTACCAGTACTGAATACTATCCTATTTTATAACAAAAATAATGCCGCCGTTGATGTATTACTACAAATTGATGATGTACTTCCCTCTTATATCTCTCATATCTCTGATAGAATGGGTAAATATAATATCAAAGCTTTTAAAAACAAAGATGAAAAAGTGGGAAATGATGAGACTATCTTTATGCACAATCTTTTTGAGGATAGATTGGAGATCATGAATTTGTTACTCTCAACAATCAAGCTTGATAGAGATATTTTGATTCATAAATTTACAGAGCTTATCTATTGGGGAACGATGAACAAGGCGTATGCTCACCCTATAGAGTGGTCAAAATATTTTAATGGTTATTATAACGGTAGAAGCATTGAAGCAATTCAACGCTATGTGGCATTTTTTAATGACACCAAAAAACTTAAAGGGAAATTGATACTACAAAAGGAGATAGAATTAATGGGTAGTGACAAACAAGAGAAAATAGAACAACTATTAGAGAGTAGTCCATTTTTGGATAGTGAAGTGCTGAAAAGTGCCTACCTTCTTGGTATGCTTTCAAGTGCTTTGATGAGTTGGCAATATGGGGTGAGTGGCAATAGTTCGTATGAGAAGTGGCTAAATAATAGTGGAATGATTGGTAAAGATAGCCTTGATAGGATTTGGAAAAAGGCAGAAGAGACCATTCGTAAACTTACCTCTACTTCGGGTAAAAGTAGTCCAACGGTTAATGCAATCAAAGAGGTTTTGATAGAGTATTTAAGTAATGCACTTATCAATAAAGATGTCATTAAAAGCTCTTATGTCTCACTTGCCTTTGCAATGGGTGGGAGTGATTACAGCAAACATATTAAAGATAAAAACACTAAAAAAGAAGAGGAGAAGTAAAATGCAAAAAAAAGAGATACTGTTTTTGTGGGATGGTGAAAATTGGAATCCAAATGGAGATATGTTAAACGAAAATGCCCCTAGAATTGATGAAGAAACAGGAGTAGCAGAAGCAACCGATGTACGCATCAAACGAACCATTCGTGATGAGCTTATCAAAAAAGAGGGTTCAGAAGTTATTTTTGTTAAGCCATATTTAGAAGGAAATTATGTTTTAGATGCAAAACATGCAGCTAGACAACTAATTGATATTACTATGTCAAAAGATGATATTAAAAATGAATTATTGAGTAGATTTATTGATATTAGAGCATTTGGTTCTGTGCTTCCTTTGTCTGATAAAGATGAAATGAAAAAGAATAAAGATATTAAAGTCGCTAGTGTTACTTTTACTGGAGCTGTACAATTTAGAATGTCGAAATCATTACATAAAGTACATACTAAGTTTATCCAAGGTACAGGGGCATTTGCTAGTAGTTACTCCAAGGAAGATGAAAAAAAACAAAAACCACAAGATACTTTTAGAAAAGAATATATTTTAAATTACGCACTCTTTGCCACCTATGGAATAATGGATAATTATAATGCTCAAAAAACAGGCTTTAGTGAAGAGGATGCTACTAAAGTGATGGATGCTCTTTGGTATGGAACTAAAAATCTGATCACCCGTTCAAAGATGGGGCAAACACCAAGGCTGATGCTTGTTATTACCTACAAAGATGATACCTTTGCAGGAGATTTGAATAATAGTATCGATTTGGAAGCGACCAAAGATGAAGAAGCTATACGAAGCATCAATGACTACACTATCAATTTTGAGAGGCTAAAAGCCAAACTCAAACGCTATGAGAGTGCAATTGAAAAAGTGGAGTATATGGTCGATTATGACTTTGAAACCAATCACAAAGAGCAGTTTGAGAGTAACTGGGTCAAGATAGAGAGATAGGATAATGTCATTTGTAGCATTTAAACTCACAGGAGACTATGCACACTTTTCGCATCCTGCTACTATCTATTCGAGTTTGAGCTATCCTATTCCTCCCAAGAGTGCTATTATGGGCTTTTTGGGTGCGGTGATAGGAGAAGAAGAGTATTATAGACTGCGTGATATAAAGTATAGTATCAAAGTCAATCAAGCCATTATCAAAAAGAGTTTTGTCTTTAATGGTATCAAGTTTGCTCTCTCATCAAGTATGAAAATCAAAGAGGGATACCAAGACTCTAGTGAGAAAAAGCAGTTTTATAGAGAGTTAATCTGCTCACCCTCTTATACGGTTTTTGTTGATTTATCTAGGCTTGATGAAAAGTATCAAACCAAAATCACGACCTATCTTAAAGAGCATAAAACAGCATTTACACCCTATCTGGGGATTAACTTTTGTTTGGCTGATTTTGAGTGGATAGAGATTAAGGAGTGTGCAAAAATTGATGATGCTTATATTGCCATTGATACCTTTACGCTCAAAGAGGATTTTGAGTTTGAGGTTGAAAACTACGGTGTCAAACTCACAACTGCCCATATGGCGTGTGATGTAGAAGAGGGAAGAGTCTTTAAGGATTTCAAAGAGTTCATTGTCGAAGTAGGTGGTAATAATACAATTAGAGCTAAAAACCAAGACAATATCTATCAAATCAACGAGCATAAGGTCTATTTTGTTTGATGAATTTTTCTCTCATCCCGATAAGCTCTACGAAGATCATATTGGCAATATGTTTGATGAGAGCGATACTCCACTTGAAAGGGAAGTGAAACGCTTTCACGATATAGGCAAGCTCAAAAATAACTTTCAAATATATATCCGTGATACTACACAAAGTGGTATAGATAAAAATCACTCTTTACTCTCTGCCTATCTATTTTTGCTTAATAGTGAATTTGACGATAAAGAGGTACTGTTTGGATTTTTTGCTATTGCTTCGCATCATGGGGATGTAGAGAATTTTTTTGAACTTAATGAACCGAATAGATATGTTGGAAAATACACTATTGACTCCAAAGAGTTAAACTTTTTGGATGAGGTTATAGGACACGCCCAAAAACTCAATATCTATACAACGATTGAAGGAACTTTAGCACAACTTGAAGTCAAGCTGACAACCTATCAACGCTTTTTGAGAACTTTGAAACGGAAAAAAAGTCTAGGGTATCAAGAGTATATCGCTTTTAAAAAACTATACAGTTCATTAATTTATGCAGATAAGTATGAGGCTATTTTTGGTTTGCCCAAAGAACCAACCACCTCTATCAAAAGTGAAATACTTAAAAAATATATCGACTCATTTCCCTATCACCCCAAAAGAGATACCTTTAGACAATATGTTTTAAATAACTTTAATAGTGAACATAAGCTTTTTACTCTTACAGCACCCACAGGATATGGTAAGACACTGACGGCATTAGAGTTTGCAATGGAGTTTAACCAAGAAAAAATCATCTTTGCACTCCCCTTTACCTCTATTATCGACCAAACTTACGATGTAGTTTCCACTATTTTTGTAGACAAAACTCCGATATACAAAGTACACCACAAAACCGATATAGATGAGAGTGTCGATGAAGATAGATATTCACAAGTAAAGTTTTTGATGAGTTCTTTTAGTGGAGCGATTAACATTACCACACTCTATCAAATCATCTTTGCACTCTTTGGTAATAGCAACAAAGACAATGTTAAGTTTAATCAATTTAAAAACTCTGTTGTGATTATCGATGAAGCCCAAGCGATACCCTATCAGTTTCGAAGCGATTTTATCCGTTTGTGTGAGTTAATATCTAAGCAGATGAATACAGTATTTATCTTTATGTCGGCAACTATGCCAATAGTGGGAGATAATTTTAGAGAAATTTCCAATTTGGAGTACTTTAAAGAGCAAAATCGTTACCGTTTGGAGTGGCTAACTTTAGAAAATGGGCAAGAGAGCCTAGTGGAAAAAATCACCCAAGAAGCCCAAAGCAAACATACGCTTTGTGTTGTCAATACCATCAAAAAAGCCCAAGAACTCTATTATTATTTCAAAGATACATTTGAGTGCTACTCACTTAATGGCTACATGACCGATAGCGACAAACAAAAAACCATTCAAACCGTTCAAAAAAGACTGCAACAAAACCAACAAAAGATACTGCTTATCTCTACCCAATCCATCGAAGCAGGGGTCGATGTCGATTTTGAAGTAGGTTTTAGAGAGGTTGCCCCCATTAGCTCAATTATCCAAAGTGCAGGACGAATCAATCGCCACTTTGGAGAGAAACAAGGCACACTCTATATCTTTGATGATATTTGTGGATTTACCGATTTGATTTACGATGATTTGCAACTTATCAGTAAAACTATTTTTGAGATATTGCAACAAGAGAGTATAGAAGAATCTAATATCTTGAAAATTAGTCAACTCTATTTTGAAAAAATCAACAAACAACTCGAACAGTACTATTTGGTAAATGAGATGCAAAAATTGGAGTTTTTGACTATCAATCAACGCATTGAAAAGATTATGGATAGTGGTGGATTTAAAAGGCTTGTGATTATTGAACCTTATGAGGGGTTTATCAAAGAGCAAGAGGCAAAACTGTTAGAAATCAAAAACGCTAAGATAGATAGATTTAAACAAAGAGATTTAACGCAAAGTGTAGTCAAAAAACTTTTGCAATACGGAGTGAATGTCAATATCAAAGAGATAGAATCTTTTATCACTCCAATTGGTACAGTCAAATATCTTCATGAGATGATCTATCTTCCTGTAGGTGCAATAGAGTATAGTAGTGAGTATGGAATCAAAAAGTATCAGTCTGATGAAATTGATGCGAGTGAAATTGGATTTTAAGACTAACTTTACATATATTTGACAAAATCTACAAATTTCTATAAAATTGTAGAAAATAACTAAGGAGTACGATATGACGCAGGTATCGGGGTATATTTCGGATGAAAGTAAAATGATTTTTGAAGATTTTGCCAAACACTCAGGGCAAAAAAAGGGCTTTATTTTAGAACAAGCACTGCTTCATTATATCTCAGCCCAACAGGAGTTGCCAAGCGATATTATCATTCCACCCTCTATTACGGTCTCAAAAGAGGTTTTTGAAAAGGTAATCATGGCAGAGAAAGAACCAACACCTGCATTGATAGAGATGATGAATGCAAATCGAGATTAGAAAACTACAAAAACGAGACAATCGTAAAGAGTTTCGCAGTGGTGATATTGAAATCGATAGATTTTTTATCAAATTTGCAGATCAAAATCAGTTTAAACATAAAATTGGTACAACTTATGTTGCAGTGGAGTCTAAAACCCTAAATATCGTAGGGTATGCAACGGTTTCTATAGGTTCATTAAATATAGAAGATTTTGATAGTGAGGAGTTTAGAAAGTTGCCTAAATACCCTTTGCCTATTATGAGGATTGCACGATTGGGAGTGGATGAACGCTATCAATCACAAGGTATTGGGTGGAAATTATTGCAAAGGATGATTAATTTGGCTCTTGAAGTTGAAGATTTGGTGGGGTGTATTGGTATTTTTGTCGATGCCAAAGAGGATGCGGTTGCTTTTTATGCCAAGTATGCTTTTGATGTGGCTCCTACTATTGTGGGTGCATTACCTGTCAAGCCCACACAAACACTTATGTATCTTTCAACCAACAATATTCGCAAGGCTTTTAAATGACTTTCCACCCATCCCTACTTTCAGGTACACTTATCCACTACTACGCCACTTGCCCTAGAGAGGCGTGGTTGTACAGTCGTAAGATTCATGCCAATCAAGATGATAGTAATATCGCTATGGGCAAGGCGTTAGCCGATATCAAAGAGGAGCAGTTACAGCAGTTTCCCTTTTCCAATCTCAAATTTGATCGCATTGGCAAACAAAGAGGGCATTATTTGGTAACGGAGTACAAAAAGTCTATGCGTAATCCAGAAGGTGCCAAGATGCAGCTGCTTTTTTATATGTGGCAGCTTAAAACTTCGCTAAAGCTCAAAGAGATCAACGGCAAAGTAATAAGTGGCAAAAAGGTGATCTTTGTAGAGGGGAATGAAGCCAATATGGCGATGATGGAGGCGTTGATTGCAGAGATAAGCGAATTTCTCAGCTCCCCAAAGCCCCCACCCTTTGAGAAGATTAAATTCTGCGATGCCTGTGGGTATCGGGATTATTGTTATTAATTTACATGAGCCATCCTATAAAAGATAGCTTAAAATAAAAGGAAAATTGAAAAAAGACAATAAAAACCTAACAGTGAATTGTTAAAGAACTAAAGAGGGCTAAAACCTTCTGTAGTTTCATCCTCTAAGC
>Ga0193953_1000431_pt1 | contig 23220 bp, 20 predicted proteins | sample BB_4_MG_FD_140325 | JGI IMG/M metagenome (GOLD analysis project Ga0193953, IMG submission 140325) | Microbial mat bacterial communities from the Broadkill River, Lewes, Delaware, United States - BB_4_MG | ecosystem: Environmental > Aquatic > Freshwater > River > Microbial mats | place: USA... | reverse complement strand
TATTATGAAAAAAACAATTTTAGCTGTAGGAGTATTGGCATTAACTTTGGCTTCTTGTGGAGGTCCTGGAAAAGCAGAATTTGATAAAGCGGCAACTACATTATGCGATTGCATGGCAGAGAAAAATGCAAATAACGAAGCAGATGATTCAGGAATGGATATTGACATGACTGACTTAGATTATTCATTATGTGCATTAGATGTTGTTTTTGATGTAGATATCCAAGATGCTCAAATGGCGACTTCAATTGCTGAAAAATGTCCAGATTTAAAAGAAACGCACGCTGAGTACGTAAAAGGACTTTAAAATATAATCGATTTTTCGATGAAATGCACGCTTTAAATAGTGTGCATTTTTTTTGTTTTATACTTAAAGGTTGAAGTCTTCAAATAAACACTCTGTTGCAATTTTGGAACTGTTCAACGCCAGCGGAATTCCACCTCCAGGATGAACCGAAACTCCTACAAAGTACAACCCCTTCAATTGTTTGCTGTAATTTGGATGTCGATAAAATGCAGAAAAACGATTGTTGGATGCATTTCCATAAATTGAACCAAATTTACCGTTGTGTTTGTTTTCAATCGTTCTAGGATCAAGAACTTCTTCGAATTGTATTAACGGACGAATGTCAGTTTTTAATGTTTTGCTTAACTTCTGTATGACAAATTCGCGTTTAATCTCGATTTCTTTGTCCCAATCTTGTCCAACATTAATAGGGGCATTGAGCAGAACGAACCAATTTTCACATCCTTCTGGAGCATCTCCTTTTACAATTTTTGATGAAATATAAATGTAAATGGATGGTTCATCAAACATCTCTTTGTTGTGGAAAACGGTATCAAATTCTTCTTTATCCTGATCAGAAAAGACCATGTTGTGAACATCTAACTCCGGAAACGTTTTGTTTACTCCCCAATAAAACGCAATTGCAGAACTTGAGCGCTCTTGAGCAAGTGTTTTTTTAGGGTGTTTCGCATGAGGTAGAAGTTTTTCATAAGTCAATGAAACATCCATGTTACTTACAACAAAATCAGAATCGTATTGGCCTTTTGATGTTGATATTCCAAGAATTTTCTTTCCGTCTAAACGGATTTCCTCGACTTGTTCATTAAAATGAAATTGGACGCCTTGCTTTTTTGCTAACTCTACCAAAGAATCCGTTAATTGGATCATTCCCCGTTTAGGAAGGTAAGGCCCAACGTTGATTTCTAAATGCGAAATCATATTTAGCATTGCAGGGGCTAAGTAGGGGTGACTTCCATTGTAAATAGCAAAGCGGTTGAATACTTGAGCAGTACGTTTGTTTTTGAAAAACCTGGCGTTTTCCTGATGCATCGTACTAAACAACTTGTATTGAGGTAGTTTTAGTAGGGCCTTAATTAGTTTTTTTCCTAATAGTTGCCTCCAACGATGTAATGATTTCTCAATAAATAGTGGAGCAATTAAATTATAATTTGCTTCTGCTTTATCAAGGTATTTCTCAATCTGTTTCGGGTCTTCATGAAGTTTAGTTGAAATTTCTTCAACAACTTTTTTACGATCGTGCTTTAACAATACTTCAACCCCATCGTCAAAGAAATACTTGAAAGAAGATTCCAGTTTCGCCATTTCAAACGTACTGAAATCTTCTCCACAAAGTGTATATAATTCTTCGATATATTCTGGACAGGTTAATATTGAGGGTCCCTGATCGAAACGAAACCCTTCAATTGTTCGACTGTTAATCTTTCCACCTGGAAAAGAGTTTGACTCAAAGATGTGAGTTTCAATTCCTTTATTCGCTAAACGAATAGCAGCTGATAAACCACCTAATCCTGAACCAATAACAATCGCTTTTTTTTCCATAGGAATTAATCTATGATTTCAATTGTATCAATGCTATCTCCTTCACGAATATCATCTACTGTATCAACACCTTCAATGACTTTACCAAAACAAGTGTGGTTTCCGTCTAAGTGAGCCGTGTTTTCTCTTGAGTGACAAACGAAAAATTGTGACCCTCCAGTATTTCTTCCAGCATGCGCCATTGAAAGTACACCTCTGTCATGATATTGGTTTCCACCTGTTAACTCACAATCAATTTCATAACCTGGTCCACCTGTCCCGGCATGTCCACTTGCTCCTGGTTTAGAATTTGGACAACCTCCTTGAATAACAAAGTTTGGAATCACTCTATGCCACTGTAAACCATCGTAATATCCTTTTTTAGCAAGTTTTACAAAGTTTGCCACTGTATTTGGTGCGTCTTTTTCAAAAAACTCAACACGCATGTTTCCTTTATTCGTCTTAATTATTGCTTCCATATTATTTCAATTTTGTCAAAGATAAGTTCTGACGATTATTTTTCCCATTTTTCCTTAGCTTAATTACATTTGTATATGCAGGTTTTTAATTTTAACAGAGGTGATTTGAATCTTTTTAATGCTCAACACATTAATTTGGTTTACAATCAGGATGTATATACGCCATATATTAATCGAGATTTTCAATTGCACAGTTTTCAAAGTCAGGCTGATGAGAAGCAATTAAATTATTCGTCTCATAATCGAAAAGTCCTTGTGTCGACCCTAGAAAAGCAATACCGTAAGGTTGCAGACAAGAAAAAATCAAGTGCAAACATTGAACTGCTTAAGGCTAATAATACATTCACAGTTACTACTGGTCATCAATTGTCTTTGTTTACGGGACCGCTTTATTTCGTGATTAAAATTATTCATGTTATTAAATTGGCGGAACGTTTAAATGAAGACAATCCTGATTTGAATATTGTTCCCGTTTTTTGGATGGCTTCAGAAGATCATGATTTTGAGGAAATTCAATCGATTGAATTATATGGGAAACAAATAACGTGGGATTCATCACAAAAAGGACCTGTTGGTCGTTTTGATTTAAATGGATTTGATGCGGTTAAATCAGAAGTGACATCATTTTTTGGAAACCATGTTGATGCTCAGATTCATGAGTTAATGAAGGTTTATGATGGAGAAAACTTAGCTGAGGCAACCTTTAAATTGGTCCATGAATTGTTTAAAGATTACGGTTTGGTAATCGTTGATGGTGACGATCCAGACTTAAAGCGATTGTTTCTTCCTACAATGGAAAAAGAATTAACTGAACAGTTTTCCTTTAATGCGGTTTCAAAAACAAATGGTGAGTTAGAAAAGGATGGAGGTAAGATTCAGGTTTATGCGCGTGAGATAAATTTATTTTATATCGAAAAAGGAATTCGTCAACGAATTGAAAAGTCAGAGCATGGTTTTCGTATTGATGGAATAGGCGACTTTACACAGGTTGAGTTGCTTGAAAAGATCAATGAAAATCCTGAATGCATTTCACCTAATGTAATTTTAAGACCCGTTTACCAAGAAACAATTTTACCAAATCTTGCGTACATCGGCGGTGGAGGTGAAATTTCATATTGGTTGCAATTGAAACGTGTTTTCGATGCTGTTAATATTGTTTATCCCATGATTGAAATTCGAAATTCGGTAATGTGGATTGACCCAGCTATATCAAAGAAAATCGCGAAGATTGATTTAGTTTTGGAAGACCTTTTTAAGGATACGGACATGATTAAACGCGAGTTTGTTGAATTTCATTCTGGAGATGAGTTAAGTTTTGAAGAAATTGAGAGAATGGCATTGGAGTTGGGAAAACAGATTGAGGATTCCGTTTTAAAAATCGAACCCAATATGCAGGGATATGCAACCGCTGAGATGGTGAGGTTAAATAAACAAATTGATGGAATTAAATCGAAACTGATTAAGTTATCTAAATCGAAACACGATCAATCTATGAAGTTTATTGACCAAATTCGGGAAAAGCTTTTTCCTAACGGAGGTTTACAGGAAAGATCAGCTAATATCATTTCTTTCGCACCTGAGGGTAACGTGTCTCATCGTATCGAAGTCCTGTACAGAGCAATTGATCCTACCGAAAAGGATTTCTTAGTTATTAGAGAAAATTAATTCATTGAAATAAACCAACTTATTTCTCGTTTCTATAGCTACTTTTGTATGATGCACAGATTACTATTATTTCTTTTTGTTCTAGCTACAAACTTGTCCTTTTCACAGGACATAAGTATTGTAGGTGTTTGTGCAGATAAAAAGGGGACTCCAATTGACAATGTTAAAGTTATCGCCAAAGAGGCAATCATTCCTATCGTTTATTCAGATAAAAACGGAGCATTTGAATTGAATTTCTACCATATTGATACCATAGAAGTCGAATTTAGAACTTCCAATATTATTGAAACTCGCACGGTAATTCTAATACCAGGAGAGAATCGATTGAATGAAATTCGGTTTCCATTTCTACAACAGGATGAGGTGGATGTGCAAGGAAGACAAACCGATCCATTCGAATTGCCTGAGTTAGAAGTTGTTGATTGGCAAAATTTACCGATGGGAAGTCCTGAGCGATATTTAATTTATACTACACCAGCAACGTCAAATAACGAGTTAACTACGAATTACAATGTAAGAGGAGGGAGCTATGATGAGAATTTGGTATACGTCAATGGATTCAATATTTATCGTCCTTTCTTGACACGATCTGGTCAACAAGAGGGAATGAGTTTCATTAACTCTGCATTGGTCGAATCGTTGAGCTTTTCAGGGGGAGGTTTCGATGCTCAATATGGCGATAAGTTGAGTTCAGTTCTAGATATTAAGTATAAAACACCAACGGCATTGCATGGGTCTGTTATGGGATCTTTACTTGGTGCAGAAGCACATGTAGAACATGCTGTAAATTCACGGTTCAATTATTTAGTCGGGGCAAGATATCGTTCTAACGGTTATTTATTAAATGCCCTTCCAACAAAAGGGGCGTATAATCCTGTTTTTTGGGACGCTCAATTTTTAACCAATTATGCTATTACCGAAGATTTAACCTGGTCCGTTATTGGCCATTTTTCTTCAAACAATTACCGTTTTACTCCTGAAACTGCAGAAACAGATTTTGGAACAGCGAATGAAGCGTATTCTTTTAGAGTATATTTTGAAGGTCAGGAACAAACGAAATTCACAACAATGATGGGAGGAACATCCTTGAAATGGAAGGTGAATGAGAAAACAAACCTAGATCTGTATGCCACGGTTTTCAATACGGTGGAGCAAGAAAACTTTGACATTTTAGCTGAGTATTATATCAATGAATTAGAAACCGACCCTTCTCAAGAAGAATTTGGTGATTCTATCGCAGTTCTGGGGGTTGGTTCTTACCTTTCTCATGCGCGGAATGAATTAAATGCTACCATAATTAACATCTATCACGACGGTTCTCATACTTTTCGTAAAGGCTACAAGGATGAAGAAAAAACAAGGTTTCAGCATCATGCTTTGAAATGGGGGGTGAATTTTCAGCTGGATGATTTTACAGATAAACTAAGCGAATGGAAACTCGTGGATTCAGCGGGATATTCTATTCCTCAATCTGGTACCGGAGAAATTACACTATATGAATCATTGAAAAGTGATTTGGATCTTCAATCGCAACGATATACCGGGTTTCTTCAATTCAATTCAATTTGGTCTAATAATCAACGAAATAAGCAGGTTTCTCTTACCAAAAAGTATAAGGTTAAAGAGAATGGTGTGAAACGAAAGTTTGAAAAGACATTCACTGATACGATTGTGGAGTCACCTGCGAAGTGGGCATTGAGCATCGGGACTAGAACAGGTTATACGACTTCGAATGGTGAGTACTTTTTAACTCCTAGAGCTTCAGTTAAGTACTTTCCTAGAGCTTATATGGTAAAGGATGAGCAAGTAATTCGAAGGGATGTAAGTATTTATTTTTCAACGGGAATGTACTATCAGCCACCGTTTTACAGAGAGTTTAGAACTTTCTCAGGAGACTTAAATCTCGATGTTAAATCTCAAAAATCGGTACATTTTGTTTTAGGGTCAGATGTTTATTTTGGAATGTGGGGTAGAGAAACACCTTTCAAATTTACAGCCGAAGCATATTATAAGTATTTGTGGGATGTTAATCCGTATGAAATCGATAACGTGAGAACACGGTACTATGCGAATAATGATGCCGTGGCTTATGCTTATGGACTTGATTTAAATCTTCATGGTCAGTTTGTAAAAGGGATCGAGTCGTTTTTTAAATTGGGCTTGCTTTCTACGAAAGAAGATATAAAAGGGGATTATTACGATGTCTATTATAATGCAGCAGGCGACAAAATTATTTTCGGGTATAGCGAAGATCAAACTGTTGTGGATACTGTTCGTGTGAATCCAGGTTTTGTATCAAGACCAACAGATCAATGGGTGAATTTTGGGGCGTTAATTCAAGATAGAATGCCGATTTATGAAAGTTTCACAGTTCAAATGGGTATGCAATACGGGACACCATTGCCTTACGGACCACCAGATTTTGAAAGGTATAAAGATACATTGCGCTTGCGCTCTTATTTCCGTGTGGATATTGGAACTTCGTATGATTTTCTCTACAAGAAGAGAAATCGCGAGACTTTCTGGAATAAAAATTTCACAGACTTAATCGTTTCTTTTGAAGTGTTCAATTTACTTGGAATAAACAATGTACTTTCTAAACAATGGGTGCAGGATACACAAGGTAAGTATTATGCGATTCCAAACAACTTAACTTCGCGAAGGTTTAACCTGAAGTTAATTGCTCGATTCTAGACTTGAACTTTTTCTAATTCATAGTATTCACCAGTTGGTAGATCCCCGAGTGTGATTTTACCAATTCTTACTCGAACCAATCTTAATGTAGGAAACCCCACGGCTGCAGTCATTTTTCGAACCTGCCTAAATTTACCTTCAGTAACTATAACAGAAACCCAAGAAGAAGGGCCATGTCGATCATCTCTAACTTTCCTCGAACGTTCTGGGAAATTTGGGTCTTCAATTTTAAAAGCTTCACAAGGTAGGGTATTATACTTTTCTCCCTTCACACCAATTTCAACACCTTGTTTCATTTGATCAATAGCATCCTGAGTGATTATCCCATCAACTTGTGCATAATACTCTTTCTCAATTTTTTTACTTCGAACAGCAAAACTCGTTTTTCCATCTGTGGTTAAAAGTAAAAGTCCTTCTGAATTTTCATCTAGCCTTCCAATAGACATCGTACCTTCCGGAAAATCTCCCAATTGATCCAGCATTTTCTTTTTCCGCTTCCCTTTATAGATAAATTGACAAATAAAACCATAGGGTTTATGAACTAAAAAGTGACGGTGAGATTTCATGCTGATTTTTGGATTGAAGTCCAAAGTTAGCTACAATATTGATTAAAAAACAGGAATTTTTGTAAGAAAATGCTTCAAAAACGTTCAAAATAGCGTAATATTGAATATGGAAATAAGTGGTTGTCAATATCCATTTGACAGACAATTATTCAAACTAAATTTTTTAAAACTATGAAAATGAAGACACTTACAATTGCGCTTGTGTTGACATCAGGATTTTCTATGGCTCAGATGAGTGAGGCACCACAAGGAATGAGTGAGAAACGAGTGGAAACAAACAAGGAAGGTCAACAAGTAACTACTTTTCTACCATCTGCGTTCTTACATACTACTCCAGCAAGAGAATGGCCTCAATTAGAGGACTCGAATATTCCAGATGCTGATAAAGTGAAAATTAGAAACAATTTTGATCGCGATGGTTATTTAGAAGCCTTGGAAGCAACGGATGTAGATCCTGTTGTGCAAACTGAAGCTGGAACTAGATCAAGTAGAGCTCCAATTGTAAATAAAAATGGACAAAGTGGAAGTGGATTGCCACCAGATCCTTCTGGAGCGGCTGGACCTAATCATTATGTTCAAGCTGTTAATACAAGTGTACGTTGTTATACAAATACAGGAAGTGTTGTTCCTGGAGGAACGTTTAGCTTAAGTTCATTGTGGGCTGGAAGTTCAAATGCAGGTGATCCAATTGTAATGTACGATAGACATGCTGATCGTTGGTTTATTTCTCAATTCAATGATAGTCCAAACAGAATTTTAATTGCAATTTCTGAAACAAATGATCCAACAGGAGCATACTACGCATATAGCTATACGTTTTCTCAATTTCCAGATTATCCAAAGTACTCAATTTGGTGGGATGGTTATTATATGACTTCTAATTCAACGCATACTGCAGTAGTTTTTGAAAGAGATAAAATGTTAGCAGGTGACCCAACGGCACAAATGGTTTCTTTAAGCTTACCAAGTTTAGGTTCTAATGGATTTAGAAGTCCTCTTCCAGCTGACGCTGACGGACCATTACCTCCAAACGGAACACCATGTTATTTCTTCAACCTAGAAGATAATGCATTCACAGGGGTTTCTCAGGATCAAATTGAGATTTATGAAATGAATACTGATTGGACAAATACTGGAAATACTTCTGTAGCGTCTTCTCAACAACTAGCAGTGCCTGCATTTGATGCGGTTTTTACAGGTGGATTTGCGAATATTTCACAACCTGGTACTTCTCAAAAAATCGATGCAATTCAAGGTGTTTTAATGTATCGTGCTCAACACATGCGTTGGACAGGTTATAACACAATTGTTTTATCTCATGCTGTTGATATGGGCTCGAATAGATCAGCAGTTCGTTGGTACGAATTGAGAGATGCAAACGATGGAAATTGGTCGGTTTATCAATCAGGGACGTATGATCCTTCAAATGATAGCCGATTCATGAGTAGTGCTGCAATGGATAATTATGGGAACATTGCATTGGCATATAGTATTTGTAATTCAACTGATATCTATCCTGGTATACGTTATACTGGTCGTTTAAGTACGGATCCTTTAGGTCAAATGACATTTGCTGAGGAAACGGCAATTGATGGAGAAGGTTCTCAAACTTTCGCTGATCGCTTTGGAGATTATGGTCATATGTCGTTGGATCCTGATGGAGGAACATTTTGGCATACTGGAGAATACCTTGGCGCTGGTGGAGCTACAAGAACGCGTTTCTTCTCATTCCGATTAGCCGGAACTGCCGGTATCGATATTGAAAATCCTTACTATTCTAATTTAGAAATGGTTGTTCATCAATCTGAAAATGAATTGAACATCAATGTAGAAGGAGTTTATGGAGATGCTTCTGTTGTGATGGAGGTTATTGCAATGAATGGTCAAGTTGTTAAAAGCCTAGGTTCAAAGCAGCCACAAGATCAAAAAGTATCAGGTGTGATTGATGTTAGTTCATTAGAGACTGGTATCTACTTTGTACGTGTAGGGAATTCAAATTTCCAAACGACTGAAAAAGTCTTAATCAAGTAAGATGATTCTTTAATTGAAAAAGGCAACTTCATTCGAAGTTGCCTTTTTTTATGTTCAAAGTTTAATTGTTATTTGATTTCTTTCATTGTATTGTCAATCAATGTCACCAAATGAGATTTATGGGCTTTTGTGGAAATGTCTCCCGAACCATTACTTGCCATTTTCTTAATTTCTTTCAAGAAGTAAATAGCATGTGATTGCGCAACATTGTCGTATTTAGCACTCTGTTTCCCAGTAACCATATTGATTAACATTTCTGTGTACATCAATTGCAGATTTTGTCTAAAAGTGTTTACACTGTTGTTAATGTCTGCTTTAAAAATAGCATTGTTCAAATCACCCATAAAAGTTGAAATATCATATTTATTCCCATACATTTCTGAATCGACGATACGTCTTAATGTGTTGTAATGTAACATATGACGTAAAGCACTTGATTGAATACTCATCACTTTCGAATGAATCTTAGGGTCTTCCGAATACATGAAAAAGTTGAACCCTCTTCGTTGCGCTTGTAAATAGCTATACATTTCTGAAGAAAAATCAAAAGCATCTGGAGCAAAGATATAATCAGCAATCGAATTCATTGCCAATTTTTGAGTTGCCAAGTCTACCGGAGTGTATGGTTTTGTCGCTCCTGGTTGACCAACGAATGCTCTGTCTACGTAAACTCCCCCAATATAACGCGACATTGTACTTGCAGATTCTTGATACTGACGCATCATGGTATGATATGCAATAAAGTGTTTATGATGCGTTTCACCATCTACATCATATTTATCCTTCATTTGGGAAGCTAATATTTTTACCAACTCCATACGTTCTACACTGTATTGAATAGCATCACTAGTTAAATCGTAAATATTTACACGAGGATCAATTGCTTTTCCTGGGGAACGCATGTCGTCAGCGTCGTTTCCGAACATCAACTCTGGTTCTGTTGAACGGTCTAAAAGTGCTTTGGTGTCGCTCTCGGTTCTTCCTTGTTCATATGCAAATTGGATTGCCCATAAGTCATAAGGACCTGGACGCATTGTGAAGTACTGACCTTGTTTCGATCTGTCTTTTGCAGCATTGATGGATGGATAGTCCATAACCGACCCCATTAATCCAACTTTCGATGTTATTTCTTCGTTGTGAATTGTTTCTAGGTTGTGTAATTGACTTGATTTCATGTTATGATTCATGCCTAAAGTATGACCTATTTCATGAAGGATGAGGTAATGCAGAAATTCTTGGATCATTTTACTGTCCTCCATTTCTTGACCATCTATATATTCCAATATTAACCCAGCAAAAGCATTGTTTACTGCTCCTAGTTCGGCAACATGACAACCTTCTACTTGGCAGTTGTTTAAGTTGTATGAAGCTTCATTTTCCATGGATGAAGGTGCTTGAAAGAAATCTTCTGATCTTAATCGACCTAATACCGAACGGTATTCAAACATGATATCAGCTCCCATAATTTGGCCTGTCCTTGGGTTTACAAAACTCGGGCCGTATCCTCCAAAAGGCGGGTAAGGTGAGGCTGTCCATCTCAAAACATTATAACGAATGTCTCCTGCATCCCATTCGGCATCATCTGGTTGTTGCTTTACAATCAGTGCATTTTTGAATCCTGCTTTTTCAAAAGCGATGTTCCATTGTTCTGCTGCCGATTTAATAATAGGTCGTAAATTTTCTGGAGTAGTATTTTCCATCCACCATACAATTGGTTTTACAGGTTCCGAAATTGCAGCATTTGGATTTTTTTTCTCTAAATGCCAACGATGCACAAGGTCGCGATAATTTGCACTTTCAGGACTTGTCATATCAGTCACTTGTGTAGTGAAAAATCCTACTCGAGGATCATCAAATAAAGGTTGATAATTGTTATCTGGCATCTGAATCAAACTATGGTAGACCTTGATACTTACATTACGACCATCGGTTACAGCTCTTGAACCTCCATTTAATACTGAAGGGTTTGTGTAAACGTATTCCGTTGCAATGTCTGTGTTTTCTGGATAACTACGAATCGCATTGATCTTCGTTTTGTCCTTATCTAGACTCCCAAGGGTAAATGCCATTGGCGACTGTCCAGGATAGCGTGGTGGCTTAATTTGAGAGAACGTTTCGCTCAAAAACAAACTGTTTCCATCAATCAAATAAACTGTTTCATCATCGTTTACGCCTTCAATTTTTAAACTTGCCATAACTGCATTTGGCATATTCGCTTCGGCAGCCTTAGATAACGCGTTTTCAGGGTCAAAATAGGAGGATGTGTTGATTGTAATAAACTCAATTCGGTCGAAGTATTTTTCAATTTTGAAGATTTTAGATCCTTTGTAATTCCCTCGAAACCCTCTTACTTCAGTAACGCCATCAGCAATTTGACTGAAGTAAATAAACTCTTTGCCTAATTGATCTTTAGATACAGATAATTTAATGTCACCATTGGTTGAATCCTGATAAACCGTAAATAAACCTTCAATTTTAGAACTTGATTTTGTGAGTTCAGAGATCTTTTTTGGACCATCTTTTTTGGAAGAAGCTTCCGTTTTTGTGACATCTTTCTTTTTCTTCTTTTTCTGAGCATAGGTTGTATTTACACTGAAAATTAAGGTGAATAAAAGAATGCCACGAAGTAATTTACTCGAGTGAATTGTGATTTGTTTCATAATGAATTGAGTTTATAATTCGTATTCACTAATCTAACGAAAAAAAATAAGGGCTGTTTGAGTAAAAGTGTAAACGGTAGATCTTTTTGAAACCTTTAACAGTTTCGGATTATTGTAAAATATCTGTCGAATTCTTTATTTGTGTCAAAGCTTCTTTTAAATAATCAATGTCTTTTTGGGTAACATATACTTGTGTTGAAAGTCTCATGAATATGTGTTCTCTTAGTTTGAATACGGGAATTTCAATTTTGAACTGATCAAACAATACATCTTTTAATAAAGTCGGATCGTTATTTTTAACTGAAACAGGAACACTGCAAATTTGACCTAGAAATTCGGAGGTTACAGGACAAATTGGTTCACTTCCAACTAGAGAACACAAGGATTCGTAGTTGTTTAAAATCAATTGATTGCAATGATTTGAAACTTCTTTCCAGTTATTTTTATTTAAGAATTCGATTGCTTTTGGAACAGTAAGGAATGCTGAGTAATCTCTTGTGCCTTGTTGTTGGTGGTAGTCGAGAAATTTTGATTTTCCCGGAGCATCTGCTTGATAACCCCAAGAAATAATAACTGGATCAAAATTATCTTGAATAGATTTTGTTACGTACAAAAATGAACACCCCTTCGGTGTTAACATCCATTTGTGGCAGGCACCTGTATAAATGTCGGCTTGAAGTTCATTTAGATTAAGCGGGATATGACCAGGAACATGTGCTCCATCTACAATTGTTATTAAACCTAAAGATTTTGCCTTTTCACATATCTCCTTTACAGGGAATTTCAATGCCGTCATACTGGTGATTTGACTTATGAAAATCGCTTTTGTATTCGAATTATATCCCTTCCAAAATGCCTCAATAAACGCTTCTTTTGATTCAAGTGGGATGGGAATTTCTTGTTGAATGTATTTTGCCCCAGCCTTGTTACAATAATAATTCCATGTGCGATCCAATGCTCCATACTCATGATTGGTCGCTAAAATTTCATCTCCTGGACTTAACTTAAAACTCTTCGCGATGATATTTATAGCATACGTTGGGTTTGTTGTAAAAACAAGATCGTCAGGGTCGCAATTAATATAGTTTCCAAGAGCCACTTTGGAATCATTGAGTTTATCGATACCTTCTTTGGTGAAAAAATGGACAGGATCACGTTCAAGTTTAACCTGCCATTTTTGATAGTCTTCAAATAGTTCTTTCGGACAAGCGCCAAATGAACCATGATTCAAATGCGTATATTCTTCACTTAATAGAAAATCATCCTTCGATATCCCCATGAGATGTTATTTTTTCTCATTAGTTAATGCTTCATCCATAGTAAAGTTAACCGTTGTAGGTGCAACAGGAATTTCTTTTGATTCTACAAATGTATCATTCCAAATTACGTGCATTTGAGCAAATTGCATATCAACAATTTTCCCTGGAATATGAAAAACAGCTGTTATTTTCGTTGTTTCTCCTTTATGCAGAATGATCGGGTCAGATTTTCTGTTGTCGTTAGCATAAGTAACAGTTTGATTTGTCTTTTTTGCCTCCGCTGTTACCGAAAGGTTGGCTGGTTTAATAACGGCAACATCATCGCCTGTATAAGTAACCTCAAACACGGCCTTTGCCTCTTTTGTAGACGCATCATACTTTAATAAAGAAACCTTAAAGTTTTCAGCCTTAAAACTGTTGGTAGCGGCAGGTAATTGAAAATTAGGAGCTTCTGTTTTTGTACCATCAGTTGGAATACGTACTAAACCATCAATGTTTATTGTGAAACTTCTTTGTAAATACTGTTCAGATCCTTTTACTAAAAGTGTTTTTGTTTTTTTGCTACTTGGATCGATATAAAAAGGCTTTATATCTCCTTTTTTTGCGCCAAATTCATAGTTGAATGTTGTGTTTTCAGAGTTGTAAAGTAGAAAATCACTTGAATTATTGTCGATTGTAAATCCAACTTTGCAATGATCGAATTGAGCTACAGCATTCTTAAAAGTGAATTCAATATCATCTGTTTCAACTGATTCCGGTGATGTATAATATATACGTTCATACCCAGCAACTTCTTGCGCAAATAAGGTGGTTGAACTTAAAATTAGCCCAGTGATAATCGCTTTTGTAGTACTAAATGTCATAGTTGTATTGTGTTAAATTATTAATTTTTATTCTCATTAGGCAGATTTCATGCCACTGTTTATTCGGTAAGTGTAACTGTCTCTCCAATGGATATTTTACCTTCTGAAATTATTTTACAGCAAACACCTCCTCGCCAATACGGAGTTAATATTTGAGTGAGCCCCTCAACTTGTTCATCCATACGTTTGCACGGCTCTAGTTCTCCAGTTATTTCCAATTTTACATCACCAATTATAAGGTGTTTTCCAGTTGAGTTTTCTAGGTTAAATCCTGAAATCAATAGGTTTGCTCTTCGTGTTGTCCATGGTATTTCCGAACCATTTAGTTCAGAAGCTTTATCCCAAGACTCTTTGGTTAATACGGTAACTTGTCTTTTTCCTTGCTTTTTCCCGCGAGAGTCCGTTCCAACACCATTTGAGAATGAAATCGTTGTCTCATCAAGACATTCCATTGGTGCTTTTGTTTTTTTTCGCTGAGCAATAGCTAATAAGGTTCCCATGATATAAAAATAATGAATTCAAATGAATCGATTTAAAAATGATAGATGACTTTTCGTTATATTGGGGTGCATTGATTTTAACACGGGAATAATGGTTGGTATATTCGTAATAATTGGAGTTCTTCTTTTGATTGGTATAATCGTTTGGATAATTTATAATGGTTTAGTTACCGCAAAAAACATTGTTGATGAAGCGTTTAGTGGAATTGACATTCAATTGAAAAAGAGGTATGAACTGATACCCAATTTAATTGAAGCCGTCAAAGGGTACAATTCGCACGAAGCTGATTTATTGGAGAAGATCGTCAAGACTAGGTCACATAAAAGTGTGGATGGCGGTATAGAAGGTTTGGCCAAGTTGGACACATCTATTACCAATAGTTTAAAGCAATTTCGCATTAATGTTGAGGCTTATCCTGACTTGAAAGCAAATACGCAATTTTTAAAATTGATGGATAATCTTTCTACAGTTGAAAATGAGTTAGCTATGTCAAGACGATATTTTAATGGTGCAACGCGAGATTATAATACAAAGATTGAAGTGTTTCCAGCTGTTTTGATTGCAAGTAGATTTGGATTCAAGAAAAAGCCGATGTATGTATTAAACGACGCATCTGAAGCTGAAACACCAATAATCGATTTAAATGATTAAGGTATGAATTACATTATGAAGCTTCTTTTTTTTCTGTTTATAATTTGCTCGTTCAACGTGCTAGCTTATGAAGATGAACGGATTATAAAGTACCATTCTGACATTGAAGTGTTGAAGAACTGTGAGGTATTAATTACCGAAACTATTATTGTATACGCAGGGAATGTTGAAATAAATCGTGGTATTTATCGTGAAATTCCATTGAGCTATGACTATAAAGGAGGGAACGTAAAAGTTGATTTTGAGTTGATTGAAGTGCGAAGAGATGGGGAAACTGAACCCTACCACACCGAAAATATGAGTAATGGTATTCGCATCTACATCGGTAATGCAGATAAGTATGTTTCTGTAGGAGTGCATAAATATGAATTAACCTATAAAGTGAATCGTGTTCTGGGATTATTTGATGAATTTGATGAGATTTATTGGAATGTCAATGGGAACGGTTGGAAGTTTAAAATTGAAGAGATATCGGCTCAAGTACATATTCCCAATGGTGCGAATGTCGTTCGATTTGATGGTTATTCGGGAGGTTATGGCTCAACTTCTAAGGACTTTACAACAGAGCAAACAGAGGATGGGGTTTTCTTTAAAGGAACCAACGCTTATTATTCAAATGAAAATTTGACGGTTGCTGTAGCTTGGGACAAGAATCATTTAGAATATCCAACAGCGGCGGAAAATTTCTTGTATTGGCTGAAAAACTTTGCATTATGGATCATTTCTGGTGTAGGGTTGTTGTTTGGATTTTTATTCAATTATAAAACTTGGAAGAAACATGGTAAAGATCCAAAGCCTGGAACCATAATTCCTTTGTTCTATGCCCCTGAAGGCTTTTCTCCTGCTGAATGCGCTTATTTGGGGAATGAGGGAAGGTCCACAAATACAATGTTTGGCGCTACACTCATGAGTTTAGCAACCCAGGGGTATCTGAAGATTAAAGCGGAAACCACTGGAACTGTTTTTAAACATGCTAAGTATACGATATCAAAATTGCCTGCACCAAAGCAACCGAAAAAAGCATTAAATGACATAGAATCGCGTTTCTTGAATACGTTTTTTGGTGCGCGTGATGTGGTTAAAATAGAGAAGGGGGATTACAATCCAGGATTACAAACTGTGTCTAGTATTTTAATTTCTTCTATTGATAAAAAACAAAACAATGTTTACTATAAACGAAATTCAAAATTAAAAGGTCGTCAATTTTTGGTTCCATTGATTGTTGGTGTGATAGGAGCAATCGTGTTTTTTATGTTTGGTGGCGCAATACCTGTTTTAATTGGTGGTGTTGTTGCTCTAATTCTAATGAATGCTATTTTTTCTCGCCTTTACGAACAGCCAACTAAAGAAGGTCGTAAGAAAATGGACGAAATTTTAGGATTTGGAATGTATATGAAATACGCCGATAAAAAACGGATTGAATTAATGAATCCTCCTACCATGAATTTCACACATTTTGAAGAAAACTTGCCTTATGCAATCGCATTGGGAATTGCAGAGCAATGGGCAGGGCAATTTGATCCTGGTGAATTAACCGAATTTAGAAATGGACATATGCCATATTATCACGGCATGATGCTTCATAATTTTAACGACTTTACGCAAGAATTGTCAAGTACCATTTCATCTGCATCTACACCTCCTAGTTCTTCTGGTTCAGGAAGTGGTGGCGGAGGATTCTCTGGCGGTGGCGGTGGCGGCGGTGGCGGTGGCGGTTGGTAGTTTATATTTCAAACTTATCAAGCATTTTCCACATAAGAGTGCGCATTTGAATAAGCTCTTCTTTAGTCATATCTAATGATTCTAAAAGTCTTAGAGGAATTACAGAAGCTTTCTGTTTTAGATCTTTACCTTTTTTGGTTAATGAGATAATTACACTACGTTCATCTTCTTTTGATCGCTCCCGAACAATCATTTTTTTTGCTTCTAATTTTTTTAAGAGTGGAGTAAGGGTATTCGTCTTCAAATAAATACGATCACCTAAGTCTCCAATTTTAAGGTTGTCTTTTTCCCACAATACAAGCATAGTCAAGTATTGTGGGTAAGTTAAATCAATAGCATCTAAATGTGGTTGATATAATCGCGTTATCATCCTTGATGTTGCATAGATTGGAAAACACAATTGTTCTTGTAGATGCAGTAAGTCACTTCGATTATCCATTACTAAGTAGTTTTTGAATGTCTTTTTCAATTTTTCGAGGCTTCGTTGTAGGAGCATATCGTTTGTATGGTTTTCCTTCAGAAGTAACTAAAAACTTTGTGAAATTCCATTTGATTTTATTGCTCAAGAATCCATGAAGCTCGTTTTTTAAATAAGCAAAAATGGGGTGTGTATCAGGACCGTTGACATCAATTTTTTCAGTCAATTGAAAAGTCACTCCATGGTTTATTCTGCAACTCTCTTCCATTGTGTTATTTGTTTCAGGTTCTTGGTCTCTAAATTGATTACATGGAAAACCAAGTACCACTAGTCCTTGATCTTTATATTTCTCATGCAAAGCTTCTAAGCCATCAAATTGTGGAGCTAAACCACATTTGGTTGCAGTATTTATGATTAAAACAGGTTTCCCTTTAAAATCACTCATCTTCAATTCTTTTCCTTGTGGTGTGTTTACACTTAAATCGTAAAATTCCATTGTATTTATTTTATGTTAGTCGCGATTAAATCGCACGCGACAAATGTAATGAATTTTATATTGAAGTTGTTTTTAAAGTGTTATTTTTTCTTGAAAATCGCAGCTAATCCATTGTAGACTGCAAGGTGTAGTATATTGGCATGATCCTGTTTGTCCATGAATTCAAAGCTCAAGTTGATATTGTTGTTTTCTTTTAAGCGATCTCGGAGGGTATGGGCATCTTTTTCCATGATTTTACCCTCTTTTCCGACCGTAAGATAAATGTTCTTTGACTCATTTATTTTTAAGTCAAGCTCTAAAATAGATTGATTATCCCACCACAAGCTAGGACTCACGATTAAGTAATTGTTAAAAAGTTCTGGTTGTTTGTATAGAATTTCTGTCGCTAGAAGCCCGCCTAATGATTGACCAATAATAGTGGATGTATCTGCTGTTGGATATTTCGCATTAATAAATGGTTTTAACTCATCCTTTAAAAAGGAAATGAACATCTCTGAACCGCCTGTAGTTGGAAAGTCTTTTTTATCTCTTTTGATGGTTGTAGGGTAGGTAAAGTCATGTTTGCGATCTACATTTTCAATCCCGATTAAGATGGATTTTGGAAGTAGATTAATCCAAGGATAGGTTCCAAATTGTACAATACCGGCAATATGAATAAAGTCTTCATGTTTGGAACCGTCCAATAAATATATAACTGGATATCGATTGGTTGAATCTGGGTGAAATCCTTCCGGTAAATAAACATTAATTATACGCTCTTGATTGAGTATTTTCGATTGCATCGTAATTCTTTCCCCAATTACAAAATCAGTTTTTGATGTAATTTCAGGTAAATCAGACTGTTGAGAAAACAGTTGAAAACAAAAGAAAAATCCGATGATTGCTAAGCCAAGTTCTTTCATGTGAATTCGTTCATGTTTGATTAATGTTGATGGTGTTGATTTGTCCCAATGTTAACCATTGCTTAACCCTTCAATCTCTTAAAACTAGTCAATTTTGCGGCAAAAAACAGAAATGGAATTATTCTTATTGGCCTTTGGGGCACTTTTTTCAATTATGAATCCACTGGGGACAGTTCCCGTGTTTGTTGGATTAACACAAGATAATACAATTCAAGAACGGTCTAAGATTGCTTTTTGGACAGCATTCAATATTTTAATCATACTATTCTTATCCTTTTTCGCAGGAAAGTATATCATGTCCTTTTTTGGGATTAGCTTGACTTCTTTGAAAATTGCTGGGGGATTAATCATTACGTCTTCTGGGTTTGCATTATTAACGGGTAAGTTTTCCGAGCATAAAGGGATGAAAAAAACAAAGGTGAAAGAAGATATTGCAACACGTTCTGAGGTTTCGTTAACACCTCTCGCTATACCAATGTTAGCCGGTCCTGGTACAATTTCAATGCTGATTACTTACAATCAGGTGTATACTGATTACATGCAGATTGTTGTGATTTGTTCAGCCATCGTTTTTACAACAATTGTTATTTACTCAATTTTGAAAGGATCACATTTCATTGTGAAGTTTCTAGGTGCATCTGGAATAAATGCCTTGTCAAGAATAATTGGATTTATTGTAATTGCAATTGGTGTTGAGTATATTCTTTCTTCGTTAATTGATATCGTAATCCGTACTTTCTTTTAGACGTAACGGATAAAAGAGTTTAGGTTAAAAAAAAATAACGTGGGTTCACATAATTTACAGTCAAGCTGACTTAATCATTTAGCAGATACCAGATTTCCGTATTCATATACACCATGAATGCATTATGATTTAATTAGGTTAAAAAATGCCGTTTTATAAGTGTCAGATATAGCGATGGATGTTTCATCAATTTTGATTCGATTCCGTTCGATGCTTTCAATTTTATTGATATTCACCATGTAAGATTTATGCACTCGAACAATTTCTCTTGAAGAAATCATGCGTTCAAGTTCAGTGAAGGTTTGTAAAGTCATTATTTTCTTTTCTGAGGTGTGAATTCTTCTATAATCGCGCATTCCTTCTATAAATTTTATTTCGTTCAAAACAATTTTTTCAAGTCTGTTTTCTGTTTTAACAAAAATATAATCGGGGTTACTTTTCTGCGATCCATCGAGCTGTGATTCTACTTTATTTACTGCTTTTAAAAAACGCTCAAATGAATATGGTTTTAATAGAAAATCGGAAATATTTAAATCGTAGCCCTTTAAAGCATACTGATCATATGCCGTTGTAATGATGACTTTGGCCGTAATCGAACTATTCTCTAATAATTGAATTCCAGACAAACCATCCATATTGATGTCTAAAAAAATTAAGTCAAGATCATTTTTTTTAATGAATTCATGACCTTCAATTGCATTGTCAAAACAACCTAAAAGATTAAGAGAAGGCAATTTTGAAATATACCCTTTGGCACGTTCTTGCGCCAAAGGTTCATCTTCTATGATTATACAATTAATGTTCATCGGTTTGAATTTTTAACAAAACAGAGTACTTTGTATCTGTCTTGGTTACTTTTAATTCGTGATTATTTGGATACAGTGCGATTAACCGCTTACTGATGAGTTCTGTTCCTAATCCATGATCTGTTCCAATTGAATTAGCATTCAAATCATATTTGTTTTCACAAGTAAACACAATTTCACTTCCATTTATTGATACGCTAATTTGAATGGTATTATCTGATTTTTTATCTGAGCAATGTTTAAACGCATTTTCAATGAATGGCATGAAAAGCATTGGTGCAATTTCTAAATTGGCGTCGCATCTCTTGAATTGAACAAAATTGTTGTTAGAACTTCGTATCCGTTGTAAATCAACGAACTTAGCGATATAATCCATTTCCTGATTTAAAGCAATCTTTTCAGATTTAGTTTCGAATAACATGAATCGCAATATTTCCGACAGCTTGTTCAGATAATTAGATGCATCCACTGGATTTTTTTGAATCAGTACATCAATATTGTTTATCGTATTGAATAAGAAGTGAGGGTCTAATTGCGCTTTAACCAGAGCCATCTCCATTTGATGATTTTGCTCGATTAATTCATCTTTGATTTTCATGTCCTGGTACCAAGTAAGAAAACCTTTCATGATGAACCCCATAATACCGTTTAGCACTGCAATGATGGTTATTATAATGAAGATCTCAATGAAAATTCCTGCTCCCATGCGTGTCATTAAATCGGATTTAATACCAAGAGATAAGTAAAGAGAGCCTCCTATTGCTCCGAGAACGGCGAATAAAACTCCCAGCCCAATCGTTTTTCCAATTTTCCTGCTCTTAATATATTTTGGAAATAGAAAAACATAATAAAGATAGAATGTAATTAGGGCAGGGATTAGAGCCGTTCCAATAAATAAACGAAATACATAACCGTATGAAGGTCCTGAATTTGTTATACCAATGACACTAATTGTACTGGCCGCTGTGAATAGGTTCAGTATAATAAGAACACACAACCAATAACCTGCGTGCAGTAAAATGACAATTGATTTTTTCATCGCTTTAAAATTTAATGATTAATAATGATTCAAATGTGATTTCTTTCTTTCTATCACACAAAAGCGTTATGCAAAACGGACTAATTCATCTGCAAAACGGATTTTTTGCATGAACTATTCATTGAAACGGTCTCTTTTCTGTAACTTGCAGTTCAATTAAGAAAGTACATGGCACTTACGAACAACGATATTATTAAGAAATTAAGAGTAGCTTTAAAATTAAGGGATGATGATATCGTAAAGATATTAGCATTAGTAGATTTTAAAATTACCAAAAGTGAACTAGGAGCGTTCTTTAGAGCTGAAGACCACCCTAAATACATGGAGTTACAAGATCAAATTTTGAGGAATTTCTTAAATGGTTTGGTGATTCATCTTAGAGGCCCAAGAGAAGATAAGCGCCCAAAGCCTAAGCATCCGAAGAAGTATTCAGACGATTAGCTAAATGTGCTCCCATGCTGAAGCATGCTTGGAGTAAATAACCACCAGTTGGTGCATTCCAATCTAACATTTCTCCAATACAATAATTCGATTGCTTTTGAATCAATTCGAATTGGTCATTCACAGCTTGAAGTGAAACGCCTCCAGTAGTTGAAATGGCTTCGTCTAAAGTTGCAGAATCTATTAGTTCTAGTGGGAATTGTTTTATGAAGTGAGCCAATTGTGAATTTGACATGTATTGCTCTTTTGTAAGTCCTGTTTTCAAAAATTCCATTTGGATGTTCGAGAGTTTTAGTCCTTTTTTTAAAGTCTCAGTTCTGTTTTTATAAGTGGATTCTTCTATACGTTTCACGACTTCAGTTTCACTAAAAACCGGTTTGAAATCCAATGCTACAATCACTTTTTGGCCTTTAGAAAGAACGGGCTGTATTTCCGAACTCAATGCATAGATAGCATTTCCTTCAATGCCAAATTCAGTAATTACAAGTTCTCCTTTTTGAGTTTTTTTTCCAAATGATGCTGCAATGTTTTTCAGAGGTTCTCCCGCAAATTTTCTTTTAAATTCATTGCTCCAGTTGATTTTGTATGCACAATTAGCTGGGGAAAATGGGATTGTTTCTATTCCTTCTTCCTTAAAAGGTTCCATCCAGTTTCCGTCAGAACCTGTTACCTTCCAAGATCCTCCACCTAAACAAAATACAACTTTATCTGCTTGAATGGATTTACCAGATTTGAACATGATTTTTTCCTTATTCCAGCCCGTCCATTGTTGATTGAATTCAAAGCGAATTCCTTTTGTCTTTAATCTGTCTATGATTGCGTTGATTACTTGAATTGGCTTTATTCCTTCTATAGGATAAACACGCTTACTACTTCCAATAAACGTTTCAATTCCCAATTCTTTTAGCCAAGTTCGAGTGTCCGTGTTTGTGAAATTATTCAATGATTCAACTAAAAAATCTGCAGGGGTATAGCGGGAGACGAAATCGTTTAACTCTTCAGAATGAGTTAGGTTAAATCCGCCATCTCCTGCAACTAAGAACTTACGTCCCACAGCCTTGTTTTTATCGTAAATGGTTACGTCAAATTTGGATGTGTCAATAAATGAGGCAAACGCTAAACCAGCAGGACCTCCTCCAATGATAGCGATTGATTTTTTCATGAACAACAGGATTCGTTTTCTGAGTATTGCTCAATCAAGTCTTCACAGAAAGTTTTGATAAATGACGGTTCTCTATAGAGTTGGTGACCAAAGTTAGGTACGATGATCGGTGTAATTTTCATTCTATTGAACCAATTTGCATCAGGACCATGTTCTTCCAGTTCCCCGAAATATAATTTTAATACTTTTTTTATAGCGATTGTTTCATTTCTAAGTCGTGTGGAAGAGAGTGCAAACAATGCGTCTACTTTTGCTCCAGAATGAATTGCGTTCCATCCGATTGTTCCGCCTATGC